>Ga0207888_100177_pt1 | contig 37748 bp, 40 predicted proteins | sample LinPmetageLP43_FD_184055 | JGI IMG/M metagenome (GOLD analysis project Ga0207888, IMG submission 184055) | Marine viral communities from the Pacific Ocean - LP-43 (SPAdes) | ecosystem: Environmental > Aquatic > Marine > Oceanic | place: Pacific Ocean | collected 2010-08-27
CAAATAAACGGTTTCTTATTTCACTCTCTTCATATTCCTTCTCTAATAAGTCTATTATTTCATCCGCTATCGAATTTACACTTCTCGGCACATTTTTACTGATATTGACCTTCATCCATAGAAAAAGCCCTACTGCTCGCCTTACATTGTCTTGCTTTAGCCCCTGCTTACTTTTAGGTAGTTCTTCATTAACTTTAGTTATTTCATTTAAGGTTTCGTAATATTCGTTAATCATCACAGCCAAACGACTAACAAGTTTATCTAAACGCTTAACCTTAAAGTAAAAACGCTCTGTTTCATCATTAGAGTCGGCTACTCCATACTTCTCTTTCAAGTTTGCTCTTCTTTTGGTCCGCTCCAGCCACCTTATTGTTTTAGCCAATTTTGCGGTATCTACAGGTACTAAACTATATCCTTTAAACTGAATGCTTTGCAGCCTCAAAACTTCTAACACATGTCTTCGCTTGCACCGAGTTCTGTCGATATAAAGAGCGAAATCGTATCCCTGACTATCACCTATGATCTTTCTCTCACTACGGTCATCCCACAGGCGTTTCATTTGTTCTTTAATATGAAATTCTTTATCACCCTCGTGATAGAAGATAACGAGATCCCAGTTATCTGCAATTTTCGTTTCCTGAGATGCGATAGATACCTGTACAGCCTTTGAGGGCCTATGGTATCTAGGATAGGAATAGATTTTTGTTTTTAAGATGTCATTATGGGCAACAATTATTTTTTTGACGAAAGCTTTCCAGGCAATATCAAATCTTTGTTCTGAGTAGAGCGACACAACGAGATAACCTAGTCTTCTGGTCGATTCATACAAAACTTTGACCGAATCAACCTCTTGCGAGTCTAGTTTCTCGAACGGATGATCGTAAGTTTCCAAAAGCAACTCAAAATCTTTATTAAAAAATTCATCTGTTTGAGTCCGCTTATGAAAACTATACACAAGGCAATTTGAGAGGTTTATAAGATGCCCTCGGTACCCGTTTTGATCGCTTTTTAAAAATCTCGGAACAAAATTATACTTATCAGCAATGACTTCTAACCACTGAAAAGTAGCTTCTACCTCTTCTCTTAATCGCCCTTGCCTGAACAGCGACTTCCTTACATGAAGCTTTGTATATGTGTAGCGCCACCAATTACGATAGAACGCATCTTCTAGTAGAACCTCGTTTTCTAACAACTAACTCTCCCCTTTTTAAAACTATCTTTCTTAGATTTTCCATTTACTGCTCACAACAAGAAGATTTACCTATCGCTAAATGTTCGCTGTAATTCTTAGCGCATTGAGCGATTGAATTGTTAAGGAGTCAGTATGCAACCAAAAACCAAATTACCAAGTAGAGTCCTAAGACTACAGGAGGTTCTTGATTTATTGTCGATTTCAAAATCGTATCACTTTGCAAAGTTGGATAAAAATTCGAAGAGCTACGACCCCACCTACCCTAAGCCTATTAGCGTTGGTGAACGATCGGTTCGCTACGTAGAGCAGGAAGTAATTGACTGGGTAAACGCACGAAAGGAGGAAAGAAATGCAAGCTGAAACTTCAACAGTTAAGCAATTGAAGTGGGTAACCCCTAATTCAGGTCTACCTAATTTCCCAATAATTAACGACGCTGTTAAGTACTTACAAAGGGCAGTTCAAGCACCCTATGAAATGTGCCTTGTAGCCGTACTTTCCGCCATGTCTATCGCACAACAGGGCTTAATCAATGTGGAACAGATTCACGGTGGTTCTTGCCCCTCTAATTTATGGATATGGATCACAGCACTATCAGGCGAGAGAAAAAGTGCCTTGATGAATCTGGCTCTTGAAGTTTTGTATAGGTATCAACGCCAGCATAGGAAGAAATTTGAGGAGGAATTGAAAAGCTACCAGGTACTTTGTGAAATTCATGAAGACGAAAAAAAGCACTTAAAAAAAGAACATAGAAAAGCTTTAACGTCAGGGGATGAAGAACTCATCGAAATAGCAAGGCTATGTTTGACCGATCATGAGGAAAAAAAACCGGTCAAGCCAAAAAGCCGCGATTTCATTTTCGAGGATATCATGCCGGAAGCATTGCAATATCAACTCAATCAAGGCCCTGGGAATGCAGCAATTATATCTAGCGAAGGAGGAACTATCATAAATGGGCCGGTCGTTCGGAATCTTGCCTTTTTAAGTAATACATGGTCTGGCGGCTCGTTCATGGTGCACCGAAAGTCATCAGACAGTTATGTGGTTGAAGATGCCAGACTGACTCTTGCTATTGCCGCTCAGCCAGTAGCTTTAGATAATTTCATGAAAAAAAAGGGACGTGAGGCTAAAGACATAGGTTTCTTTGCACGGTGTCTATTCTGTTTCCCTCAAAGTGAACAGGGCTATAGAACGGCATCTCCTAATACTTCTGAGTTTCAAGAAGGGAGGACACGATTTAATAATAGACTAAACGACATCATGGATGAATACGATGAACACCTACTTTTGGATAAAAACGACCGTTATTTGGTTGAGTTTGATAAAGACTGTAAACCCTTTGCTTGGGAGTTATGTCTCCGAATAGAAAGCGAGTTAAAGCCGGGAGGAAAGTATGAACATGCCTCAGAGCATGCGAGCAAGTTATTTGAGAACATAACTCGTACTGCTGGGAACATAACATACTTCGAAAAAGGTAGAGGAGCAAAAATATCTCGCGGCATACTTAATGAAGCAGCTAGAGTTTGCTTTAACTTCTCTGACCACTACTTGAAATATTTTCAAATTCAGCCTGAGTATATTCAGGATGCAGCTATCCTTCATGAACACCTTTTGGCACAACAGGAATATGGTGAGCGTTACGTTGCTAAAACACCTATCAGAAAGAGCGGTCCATACCGTTTGCGTAATATGACACGCCTAAACCGAGCTCTTGAGCAATTAGCAGAAGATGGTTTGATTGCTGTTTGGAAGATAGTGAGAACTGGGTTTACCTATATCGACCTGAACCCAAATGTACCCGACGACCTTACAAGATGGGAAGAGTTTTGTCGCAAACATAAAGTTTCAACGCTCAACTGGTACGAAGCTACTGTGGGAGGAAAAGTCAAAGAGTTACCAGCCTACAAGTCTCACTGGTACTAAGTTAAGAACCTTAAAAAGGAGAACCGACCAGACATCATAGAGTAAACAGTTTTTCAGCGCTGAACCATTGAAACGACGGATATTGCTGATACGGAGTATCAGCTGTATCAGGATTTTCGACCATTTCGACTTGAGAATGGCCTGAAAACGGCTCTAGCTGCGAGGAACTGATCAGCCTCGTAGCATTGCCAAACCGGCAATTTTTTTGCCAGCCAAATACTAACTTCCGAACACTGAGAGTTAGTAAAAATAGTCGAGCACGCTGTCACTTGAGATCAAAAAGTGACGTGAATGCCGACACTCGTTTTCTCGGTAATAGTAATACTTATTACTAACACTGTTTATATCATTCATTGGTACGTCTAGTAACCAATGCTTAGTCAGTGATAGGTAAGCCCCAAAGTTACCGTCTGACTTATGGTTAAAGATTACAGGATCAGATCATCTATGAGTGGTCAATGATCAAGGAGAAAAATATGAATTTACCAACACGCAACCCTATGAACCACAACCATACGCTCTACTACGATAGCTCGTACAGAGATTTCCCTTTGTGGTCTCAACATGCGCCATATATTGAGGGGGACTTAAGTCGCCTTTATAACACCATGGAGCGAGCTCTCGAAGGTCATAATAGAACATTAGCAGTGCGATTTGACTTGAAGGTGCCATTAGCCGGTATGCCTCCGCATCGTGTATCACCGATGGAAGACTTCTTTAGAGCCATCAATCGAAAAGTGAGAACCAAATATGAGAGTGAGAAAAAGATAAAACCCTATCCTCACAAGTGCACTGTCCGCTATGCCCAAAAAGTCGAGCAAAGCGTAAAGTCTCCGTATGAGCATTACCACGTCGTACTGTTCGTAAGTAACGACATGTTCATGCGGGTTGGTCATCTAGGCCCTGACGATGACTCGCAGTTAGCGGTAATCATCAGAGAAGCTTGGCATAACGTCGTTGGTGTTGATGAGAATACAACTGAATACCTAATACATGGCTCTACGCCCTCTTACTACCGTCTACAGGGTCCGTTAAATTCTTTTGACCCTGACCATCAAAAAGCATTTCGACATTTCAGTTATTTATGCAAGGAAAAGACGACGCTCTATCGTCGTGGACGCCCGGCGTTCACAACTAGTCGTAAATAAGACAAAAAATAAAGCGCCAGCATAAGACATCAAGCAACGTAGGGAGGGTTATCTCTTGCCTCCCTACGTTATCGACATTACATCTACAACAATCCCCCTATGAAGGCTTAGTCGATGATTTGTGCCTGTACTGATCCTGAAACTAAACGCATTGAGCCTGCTTGCTTTGCGCACGCGACAGTTAACCGATTGGTGTCTGCTATCCCTTGTCTGCCTTTACTAGAGCCGCAACTCATGTCCATGTATAGCGAATCGGGTTAGCCGTACCGAATCTGTACTCGTCAGGTATTCGCCGCCCAACATAGATATTTTGTATTTCGGGTGAAGCTTCATGGCCGATGAAGCCCACTCGTCCAGGTCGATCAGGACGACCCGGAAAATTATCAGCTGTTGCTTCCATCCATTTTTCAGGAATGTACGCACCTCGGATGATTCCCTTTTCAGAAGCCAAAACAACTTCTGCCTCTCGCACCCGTTTCTGACTGAGCTTCCAAGCAAAGCGTGTTGCTTCGTAAAGTGGAAGCTCCGATGCACTTCTGTTTACGCTAATCAACAACGCTCGATGCTCGAACACCGCTGGTTGAGCAAGATACTCTCGAACAATCTCGTCAGCGTGCATAGCGCCTCGCTCACCGCTCCCTTCTCCGCCCATCACATTTGTAAGACCCGGATACGCGTCTATGAGAGCGGCTTCTACCTCCTTTCCTACGGAAGGCTCCATCCCGTGCCGATGCACCACATGGGCAACCTCGAAACCAGCAAGGCGGATCTCTCTAATCCTCATCAACTTGTCACCGACCTCGTCGGATTCATTTCCGAGTTCATCACGAATATGGGAATACAAACGGTTTCCAACGCCCCTCCCAACATAAAAAGTTTCTCCGTTGCGTGGGTCAATAAGTCGGTAAACGTAGTGTTTCAGTTTAGCAATTATTTCAGTCGGAAATTTATCCAAAACGACTCCTCACTTCGTTGGTGTCTCATTGACTTGCTTGTTACACATTCGGATCAATCACCACTGGCGGATTCTTTGATTTTATCTCTTAGTTTCTTAAAGTTATCTTCTTCAATGGCCCAAGTAAGAATACCTTCTTTGTGCGTATCGTCGCCAGCCCCACATGCGTTTGTAATGATGTCCACTGCAGCCGCAGTAGCACCTTCGTTTGTATTAAGCCTGCCGCAGTGACTATATGCGTTATATGCGTTCGTTTTGCTTTCACTCATAGTTCTATCTCCTTGATGTTGGTCTGCCTAGACCTTAATTGATATTCATAATGTTTGCAGCATGTATTCCCTTGTAATGGAGCAAAAGACGAGAGGTACAAGTGCCGCCTTCGACACGCTTATTATATGAGCAGCACGTTACCCACATAGCGAGCTTAATGATTATTATATTCATCTTCTTTTATCCAATCTAAACCCTTCCCTGCTAATCCCTCATCACGAATCTGAATAGAACCATCACTTATACTCTATACTTCTATGTAGCAATATTCAGGAAAACTAATATCTCCATAAAACAAGTCTAGTATGTTGCCCAACACGTTGAGCGAGCCCACTTTAGCTTCAAGCTCACTCATTCTCAGCACTACCTTTGTTCGAAGTCGCTGAGGTCTCTCATTCTTACTCCTGAACACATAACACCCAAGCATCAGCGCACGTCAGCGCTTTCAAGCCCCCAAAACGATTCTTCCTTTGTTGGTCTAGAGGAACTATGGGACTAACCAACCGTGACTTAGCATAGCTTGTTTTTTTGTCTCACATTCTTTGTCGGTGGGGTATTTTTCATTAACGACAATATAGTATGAGTCCTCTTCTAGGTTCAGTGTCAGATTTTCTATTCTTACAGGATTTTTCCATGCAGGATCCTCTAAGTCAGCTCCTATGGAAGGTACGATTGATATATTAAACTCTTTTCTCAAGATTGCATGTGTATGCGAGCCATTCTCAGTAATTATCGTGTCGATTATTAATTTCATTCTCTATCCCCTTCGTTTAACATTTATATTGTGCATGCGCACTTTTTGACTCGTTCGAGAGCGTATTCTTCTAATGCGAGTCTCTGTAGCCGAGACTGTCATTAGGTGGTTCCGGCTTTAGTACTGCTAGATTGGCCTTCTACGCTGCTCAAAAGCCAATTAAACAAAAAATAAAGGCCGATAATCCTTAAAGTTCTAATTCAACAAAGTCCCGGTCAACGTCTTCCTGAGTAATTCCAATATAACGCAATGTAACCGCCTCAGAACTATGTCGCAACATCTTCATAACCCTAGCTATATCGTTGGTATTTTTGTAGAGATGGTAGCCACGCGTCTTACGCATCGAATGCGTACCTAGGTCTAAACCAACTTCTTCACCAATCATAGAAATAGCCTTAGATACGTATCGGCGACTCAACGGCTTTGACGGTTGGTTAAGTGACCAACGGCTTCTGTAGGACTGGAACAGATAAATATCATCAGGACGCTCTGATCGTATACGTTCAATTATTACTCGCGTTTTCTCATTCAACTTAATGGTCGCAAGCTTGCCGGTTTTGCCTTCTCGTAAAATTAGCCGGTCATCTTGAATGTCACTAAACTGAATAGACAGTAAATCAGAAATGCGTAACGCCAGGTTTAATCCAACGTTCCAGATATCGGCTATCTGTTGGCCATAAGTCTTCTCCAATAAATAACCAACGAGTTTCACTTTGTCTAAATCTTTGACTGCTTGCACTTCAGGCATGGGTTGAGTTCCTTATTTTTCGCATATCGAGGGAACGGGAACTTCAAAGCCTAATTAGCTCTTCTGTGCCCGTTTTATAAGGGATGTAGCGTTCCCAAAAGTACAATTTGGGAACTTGGTCTTTCAGGGGGCCGTACGAGACGAAAAGCTTTGGTTAAATAATCGTACACCGACCTCTTCCAAAGCCGCTCTAACGCTCTCAACAACGTCAGGCTCTATCGACAGGCCATTGGCATACACACCTTTGTCGAACGTTAAAACAGCTCCGTACGCTTTCGCTGTGGACGATGCCCGTTTTATGCCTTCACTATCAACCGCAGAGTCATCAGTGATGTGATGACGGATTTGGTAGGACGTGATGACATAACCCCGCTCATCAAGCAGGAGCAGGCCCAGTGGGCTTGCTGACATAGTGTTGGGAAAGTCTGACTCTGACCTTAAGCATCCAGTATTTTGCTGGCGCTCTCGCAATTGCGGTAAAAGCGCTAATGCAGTTATTGCTGCCTTAATTCCCAGCACTACCCACTTTCTCGATGCCGGTGTCTTAAATATTGCCGCCATAAAGGTTTACTCCAGTATTCGGTTATAAGTGAATTAGCGCTAAAGAAGACCGCGCTCAGAGAATGACACGCACTCTTTGCCGACAACGATGTGGTCTTTCACGTCAACGTCGATAATAGCCAGGGCTTTTTGCAGGCGCTCAGTCAGGCGAATATCAGCACTAGAAGGCTCAGGCTCTCCCGACGGATGGTTGTGTGACAATACGAGTGAAAACGCTTTGGTCTCCAGTGCGGCTCGAACCACTTCACGTGGGTAAACACTAGCCGCGTTAATGGTGCCGTAGAACAGCTCCAGGTACTCAATGAAGTGACCCTTTTCATTCAGAAAAATGATGCTGAATACTTCACGCTCGTAGTGCGCCAGCTTATACGTCAAGAAGTCCTTAATGACGTTTGAGTTGTACGGCTCTTTACCTCGTAAATGACGCTCTTCCAGGATTTGGCTGGCGCGATGGAAAACATCTCGCTCAGCTTCATTGTTGGCCGATGAATAACAGCCTTTATCAAGTGTGTGCATTGTTAACCTCCTCAGTTGGTAAATGCACAGCAGTGATATAGGCCTGAAATCTAGTGGGCTCTTAACTATCGAAATGAAGCATTACAACTCCGACAGATGCATTGTAGGAGGCGCAGCCATTCCGTTATAGCAATCCCCGCTCAGCAAGCGAGACGACCTCATCAGTTACCAGCATGCAGTCCAGTAGTGATACGTCAATCAGGTTCAGAGCCGACTTGAGCGCTGATAACTCATGCTCCTTTTCAGAGTGACTCAGCTCTTTAGAAGGTGAGAAGTAACTGACAATAACCGCCGCTGCATTAACCTTGAGGACTTCTCGGTACACCATTGAAGCTGCCAGTTCTTCGCCCTCTTCAAACTCAACATTGTCAATTAGCCGGTGTTGGCTATCTAGTAGCAGTAAACCCGCGACTTCTTTTGAACATTGCCGATACATGTCCTGAACAAATTCCTTAACCATGGATGGCTCTGTATAGCCTTCTCCATTTAAGAAACGTGACTGTATTAAATTAAATGCTTTATTCAGTAGCTTCATCTCAGCAGTTGAAAGCAAGTTGTTTGGTTTGTGCGCGTGCATATCAATTCTCCAGTTATAAGAATGCACAGCGGTAATATAGGTTTTAAATTCGGATGAACGAATAAAAACAGGGAGCCCTTAAGCTCCCGAACCAAAACTTAGTAATTGACGACAGTGGAACCACCGTCAGTGACCACTTCAATTTCAGTCAGAGAACAGTCGTCGTAGACTTTAAGCTCGATAGACTCGCCATAATTCAGATCAGTTGGTAGATATGGCTTTCTTGAATACGGTGTAGTTTCGCTATAGTCGCAGTTACCACGGTTAACGATCATGTCCTCGACGGCTACCTGATCTTCAAGTGACGTAATTTCCACGACAAAATACGTACCGTTTGTGTGACGGGTTGAGTGCTCCCATACCTCAATACTGACTTGTGGCTCGGCGTCACTACAGGCCCCTAAAAATCCGGCAAGCATAGCAATAGACAAAACTTTATTCATGAACGTCTCCTTTTAGTTATTCAAATTTCGTTAAAAAGATTCAGATGAAGATTTTCATACGCTGATAGCCTGAAGGGCTATTTGTGTCTAACACACCGGTAGATGGGCTGAATAATTGTATATCTGTGGCAAAAAAAGCTGACTTTTGCATTATCGCCTTGATGCCAGTTTGAATCTCAAATAATTCCGTACAGGGTCAGCCAATCCCATGAAACAACCCCAGATAGGAGAAAAACTCATGAGATTCATTCGCCTGAAAGAAGTAGTAAATAAAGTTGTCCTTAGTCGTTCATCCATTTACCGCCGTATAGCTAATGAAGATTTCCCCAAACCAATCTTGCTCGGTGGACGAGCCAGTGGCTGGATAGAGAGTGAAGTTGATGAATGGCTGATGCAATGCGTTCGAAAGTCACGAGACCAGGAAGTAACTCAATTCGCCAGTAACCATTGATAAGCCCTATTACAAAAACGGAATCTAAAGTCTTCTTAAACAGGGCTACGATTTACCATCAGTTCAACTCTGACAATACGGTACGTAGCCATGACACTAATCAAAATCAAAGACGTAATGAAAGCAACGAGCCTTGCCCGCCCCACAATCTATAAGTACATAAAAAATGGAACATTCCCTAGACCGGTGTCACTTGGTGGGCGAGCTGTTGCATGGGTACGTGAGGAAATTGAAGAATGGATAGAACAGCGCGTTGCTGAACGAGACAGTGAAATTAAGCAGATAAAAAATGAAGAAGGCTCCTAAGAGCCTTCAGTCGTCCTTTTTCTTGTAGGTGACAGTCAAAGTACCAGTTAGCCGGTTCTTAGCAATTTCATAATCCGGATCCCAAGTTGCAGCATTATGTACTCCCATAAAAGCTGCGGAACCTAATCCCCAGATTGCCGTTGGGCCAAAGAAAGACCCAGCCATCAAAGACTTTCTAGCCTTAGTAAACACCCGGCATTTCATATCGAGTGACTCAATATGTTTTTCTAGCGTCTTGATAACCTCACCGAAGTGTTTACGCGGAACCTTCTCGATAACAAAAGATTCGTGATCCTGTAACAACTTCATTAACTTTTCATCGGGTAGCTCACGCACCCCATAAACCCGAACGTCCATTTAACTAATCCTCGCTGAATAAACACAAATTGGCTCAGACTAGAGGGTTACACACGCTGGAGTAATTGATGGTAATTTGTGACGAACACTAATTAACAAGGGAGTAAACAGTAAATATAGGTGGTGAACATGAAGGGTTAGTCGTCTGATTGCAGACCGAGCTTCATCATTAACAACGATCTGAATTGAGAGCCAATAGGTATCTGCTGTCCGTCTGACATAACACACTCAGTATAGCGCCCTAGCTCACTTTGTATGTGCTTCAGGTGTTTTAAGTTAACAACGTGGCTACGATGAATTTGTAAAAAATATTCAGGCATTTTCCCAAGCATAGACTGCAGCGTTGCTCGGTGAAGCATACGTCCATCCTCAAAGAACAACTCGACATAGTTTCCAGCAGCACGTAGTGAGATAACGCTTGGATTCTCGATGATCGTTATCTTGCCAGGCTCCGTTTTAACTGCTAACAGCCCGTGCTGACTAATCATGACCGAAGCCTCGCAAATAGTAACTTTCAACGTATAAATAGCTGTGCATAGTTTTTTCCTTAACCATTGGCAATGCACTGCAGTGATATAGGTTTGAAGTTTCGCTGAATGAGGCGGCTGTTAGTGCTCAGAATGTGGCACGCAAAAAGGTACTGGATATCCATATCTCCCTGTTAGTTAGTCCAGTTATGTTGCCCGTATTTTGCCAAACCAAAACTAGAATAGGCTCAAAAGCCGTAAACGAGTCAATTTGCGTGATAAAAGAGCAAATCAATGTGCCGGATTACTAATTTGTAGCAATGCAGGTACCTAGTTAGTTAGCGCAGGGCATAGTAGAAGCTTTTGCACCACAGTTGCTTGGCAAATTGCGTCAGAAATAATTATCCGAGGGACATATTCAACTATCATCAGCTACGCCATTCGAACTAGTGGCAATTCATATCCTAGTTTGGGAACAAGCCCTATAGCTAAGCCCCGTGACATCGAGACCATTCGTGGCATAATAGTCATAACTTAAGGACGATATAGCGCTCAACAAGGTCTCCTTTGGATACTTAGGACGGCTCTCAAACCACTCCATTTATATGGCTAGTGACCGAACAGTAAGTCGGTCACTCTAGGCCGCCCAAGATCGAGAGGTAATATTAAAGATGATGGTTAATAAATGAACTTTGGAGATAATGTGAAAGCTGCGCACGATATGTCTCCTGGTTTATTACGTCAGCGTCGTAACCTGGTTGCCGTATCATTAGTTTTAATCTTTCTAGAATTTTCTAAAGCTAAAATTCACACTTTCCAGTTGATGGGCATTCATTTAACTTTTGAACAACCTAGTGCTGTACTTTGGATGCTTTTCTCAGCTATTGTTTACTTAACTTATCGCTATTTCGTGTACCTAAACCAAGAGCCTGGACCAGGACTACGAAAACGCTATCTTGAGCTCTTAAATCGGTATGCATCAAACCAAATCAACACTCTTGCCACCACTAAATTTGGATCTGATAAAAAGTTTTCAATACAAGAGCCGCTAGGAACAAAACGCCCGGGAGAATCAACATGGAAGGTGTTGGTAGCGCTTGAACATGACTCTGACGGCGAAAGTAAAACAGATTACCTTGATGTGCAATTCAGCCAAGTTTGGAAAGAAGCTATTTTTGCAGGTATTGTAGCTGCCATAACTCGTAGTTACTTTACCGATTACGTAGCGCCGTACTTACTAAGTATTTTTGCCTCAGTACTGTTCATCTTTAATGTTTCAGCTCTTTAACCGCTTGCACTTCGCTCATGATGGATTTCCTTTCTTACTGTAAGCGTGATCTTGAGTACTTAAGAGAGTACAAAGGGAGCAATAGCCTGTTTTTAGTGCGTTTGCTTGTTCCCATTTCCTTATTTTGGGAAACTGCTTAGTGAATCACCACTAGTTCACTAGACACTCAGTACTTTCTTTCGCGGCAAAAAACATCATATAGCCGAGTATCAGCATAATAGTCACAAGAATAACCGTGAACCAGTGATTAATCTTTTATAAGCCTAAATAATGGGTATTCATAACCCCCTCCTTTTTTTAATTTCAGGAGTCATTATGAATACCTTATATTAAGGTAATCTTAAGCTACCAAAATGATAAGCTTGGGCTTCCCAGCTGGCTACTTAAAATCCTCCGGCACATAGTAAGCCTGATTTTGATACAGCCAGGATGGCAGCAGTGCATGTGCCAGTGCTTCTTCGCGTAATTGGCTATTCGTCTTATCATCTGCGACAAAACGGCTTTTCTTAACGTCGTAAAGGCCCGTCATATCGTCACCCCGAGTCAAAATTGCCACACCCTCGCGAGTCATCCACGCATAATTATTGCCAAACTGCATCATCGCACGATTGGCAGGCGGTACATCTTCTGCAGATAGATCCTGACCTATCGCCGGGGTTTGGGCAGAAACGCCCGCCAACGATATAACAGTCGGTAACAAATCAATTTGACTGGCTATTGAATCTATTTCCTTGGGTTCAATCGACCCTCCCAAAATAAGCCCCGGTATATGGAATTTATTAATGGGCACTAATTCGTTGCCGTAGACACGCGTATCATGGTCTGCAACAATCAAAAAAATCGTATCCTCCCAATACTCACTTCTTTTTGCCTTTTTAATGAATTCACCCAGAGCAAAATCGGCGTATTTAACCGCATTTTCAACCGTATTTTTTGGCTTCGAATACAGTTCAATTTCATTATCCGGAAACTCGAAAGGCTCATGATTAGACGAGGTAAAAACCAAACTAAAAAAAGGCTGCTTAGTTTTCTCTAGCTCCTCAAAGCGCTGATGCGCGGTATTAAATAAATCGCCGTCACTGGCTCCCCAACTACCCACGAATTGTGGATTAGTGATGTCACTTTGCCCCAATGTTGACTGGAAGCCGTTGCCGATGAAAAAGGTTCCCATATTGTCAAAATGTGTTTCACCACCGTAAATAAACTCGGTGAAATAGCCTTTACGCGACAGCAAATCCGCCGCTGTGTAAAAGTTTCGCTGCGATAAAGAGAGCTTTACCGTGCTTCTTGCAGGCGTTGGTAGAAAGCTTGAGATGACCGCCTCAATACCACGAACCGAGCGAGTTCCTGTCGCGTATAGCTGCTTAAACCACCAACCCTCCTGTCGTAACTGTTCAAGGTTTGGCGTCACACCAATCCCACCTAAATCTTTAACAAAAGTAGCCCCCAGACTCTCCTCCAAAATAACAACAATATTCTTCGGTTTATCGTAGTTGCGGGAAGCGGGATTAAAATGCACTGTTGGGTGTTTTTCAGACGGAAAGGTTTTCCCAACTAAGTGAGGTTGTTTTTTCACGGTATTGAGTATCTGATCGATGGGGACACTACCATACACACTGGCAGCACTTGCTTCGTGACGCATATTATAAATTGCATACTCTACAGAGTAAGCTGAACTAATAACTAAACTATTCACAAGTGCATCAGACGTCACCGCAAAAAAGGCCGGGTTAGCCGGCCGATGCGCCAGGGTTGAGCGGACACCAGCAAAAACAAGGATCACTAACAACGGCCAGACAATCAAAGAACTGACAATGTGATTGTTATCAACGGGCGCTGGTTTATTCAAGCGCTTCGCTATTTTAGTTAATCCATATAAACAGCCAATCACAACCACACCGCTTAAAAATAACCAGGGTTTAAAACCGGCCCAGAGCATACTAAACACTTCTTTGGGGTATTCTAAATATTCAATGAACAAGCGGTTAGGTCGCAAATCGTATTGCATAATAAAGGCTGGTGTTGATATCTCCATAAACGCAATATAGGTAATAGCGGCAATCAGCCAGATGCTCTGAATTTTTTGCCATAACCCCAAACCCCAGCGGTTTAGAAATAACGGCGCCAATAACAATAATGGCAGTGTCAGATATCCCATTTGAATAACGTCAGCTCTCAATCCCATCACCATCAGATAGTCAATATTCCCGGCCTCCGTTACGCGATCAAACTGCCAGATAAACAGCAACAGACGGCTGACACTCAAAATGATTAAGCCAAGCCCAAACCCTACAATCAGCGTGTGATAGTGCGCTAAAGACCGCGCCCTTTTTTTTAGAAAAACATTCCGCATTAACAATCCAATCCATTTGTAGCTGTAGTGATGCGATGGATAGTAAAGGGAGAACCTTAAGCTGAACTTAATATTGGTCGTTTAGGATGCACTTTTTATCGTGACAGGACTCATCATGAAACCGGGAAAAACAGGAATAATCCGAATACTTCATGCAACGCGGTATTCCATAAAAGGGCTAAAGGCTGCATGGCTTTTTGAAGCCGCGTTTCGGCAAGAAGTGGTACTGGTCATTTTATTAACGCCTATTTTAGTGCTGGCACCGCTGGAGTTAACAGAGCGATTGTTAATGTTTTTGTCTCTGTCCGGCTTACTCATTACTGAGTTGCTTAATTCCGCTGTAGAAGCTGTAGTTGACCGCATCGGCGCAGACTTTCATGAGCTTAGCGCGCGAGCGAAAGATATCGCGTCGGCCGCTGTATTTCTTGCCATCCTTCAGTTCATCATCGTTTGGGCAGCACTCTTATGCCGGCTTTGAAGGTGACAACTATCAGCCAACGTTGGCTGTTTACTCTGGTGATTTTTATTGCGGTGTTAACAACAGCAGAATTATTTGATCTCAAGTTCTTAGTTGCCAATGAGCTCTATCGGCTAGAAGGGGCGCAGTGGTCACTTAAACACCACTTCATTACTGAAACCATTCTTCATGAAGGTGTACGCAACCTCAATCTCATCGCTGTCATTTCACTATTAGCCTTAACCCTGGTTCAGTTTGTTTCAGGGAGAAATATCGCTCAGCGGCGCCGCTATGTGCTACTGCTCTTATCCATTTTACTGTCTTTTGGCTTGGTTAATTACCTTAAAGCCACTCTGGGGATGGACTGCCCCTGGGATCTGCGTGTATACGGCGGGACCAAACCTTACTTCAGTTTATGGTCGTTAAATGACAGCTCCTTTAGCTCTGGACGATGTTTTCCGTCGGGGCACTCGAGTATCGGCTTTGCGTGGATCGGGCTGTATTTTTTTTGGTGTAAAACCCGGCCAGGCCTCGCTAAGGTATCTGCCGTTTTCTCATCTCTTGTTGGCTTCATCCTCGGCTTTGCACAACAACTGCGAGGCGCCCATTTCTTCGTCGACGATATCACCACAGCCTTTATCTGCTGGAGCATCGCGTTATTCATTTTTCATATAGGTGAGCAGCATGAAACGACTAACCCTTAATTTTTCAGTACTGTTAATAGTTGTTGCAACTTGGCTAACCTTTGCCTACTCAGCTGCCTTGTTGGGCGCTTTGGAAACTTATGGTGTCCAGCCATTCACTCAGTTTAAGTTAATGGCATTCACACTCTGTTTTTATGCCTTTGTGCTGGCTTTAAGCCGGTTCATTAATGCATTCAAGCCACTGGCAATTATTCTAATTATTGTGGCGGCGCCGGCCTCATTTTATATGCTGCAATACGGTATTGTTATTGACTCCGACATGCTCATCAACACCATGGAAACCGATCCAGCAGAGGCGGGAGATCAGCTTTCTACCAGTTTTTTTATCACGTTAATAGCACTGGGTATCATCCCTTCGTTATTGCTGGTGTACATAAAAATCCCCAAAGCAAGAACACTCACACAGATGAAGCAAAGTCTTGTTACAGCAGCCTGCTTCTGCTTTCTAGCCGTCGGTATTGCTTATACAAGTTATGATGATTTTGCCTCCTTATTTCGTAACCATCGGGATGTAAAATATCGGATCGTCCCATTCAACGTCATCTCGGCTAGTGTTTCAGTCATAAGACAAAAATTAGAAAAACCGGCTCATTTTAACGCTTTGGGGCAGGACGCGGTGCAAACTAAAACGTCGGCAAAGCCAAGGATCATGGTTGTCATACTGGGAGAAACGGCACGTGCCGATCACTTTTCACTGAATGGTTATGAGCGTCCGACAACACCCATGCTTTCGCAACTGGCAACTTCAGAACAACTCTTGAGCTACAAAGATGCCATCTCATGCGGAACAGCTACGGCTGTCTCTGTTCCCTGTATGTTCAGTTTTTTAACGGCTGATATTTATTCCAACGCCGCCAGAAATTCGAGTAATGTATTAGATGTTTTGGAAAATGCCGGTATCAATGCGACCTGGATTGAAAACAACTCCGGGTGCAAAGACGTATGTAACCGTATTAATACCACTGTAATGAATGAAAATCGGTGTGGAGAAACGGACTGCTACGACTTTGAGATGCTTGATGAATTGAGCTCCTGGTTACAAAACATAACTCAGGATTCAATTATTGTACTCCACCAAATGGGCAGCCATGGGCCAGCATATTACAAACGCTCCCCAGAAAAACTCAAACGTTTTTTACCGGAGTGCAAAAGCGAGGAATTAACAAACTGCACAAAAAGCGAAATTATTAATGCATACGACAACAGTTTATTGATAACTGATCGGCTCGTCAGTCAGGCTGTTAGGTTATTGAGAAGCCACAAAGAGCTGGACAGCAGTATGATGTATGTATCCGACCACGGTGAGTCCCTGGGGGATAACGGTATCTACCTGCATGGTTTACCCAATTGGTTAGCCCCCAAGGAACAACGACATATTCCTTGGATAGTTTGGCCTTCAGGGACATTTGAAATGACGGGAAATAATACAGATGCCAATATTAGTCACGATAATTTCTCGCATACTGTATTGGGTTACTTTAATGTAGAAACGTCACTTTATAATGCAAGCCTTGATTTAACCCAGTTTAACGAGAGATACGTAAATGCGTCTACTACTCCTTGAAGATGACAAAGCCTTGTCTGAAGGTATCATTAAGGGACTGAATCGTATGGGTTATATGGTCGAACTTGCTATGAATCTATCGCAAGCGGAAAGTGCCCTTAAAACTGACCAATTCGAACTGGCAATTTTTGATCTTGGCCTGCCTGATGGCAATGCCATATCCCTGATAAAAAAACTGAGAAAGGCAGGCCAACAAATCCCTATTGTCGTACTCACCGCCTGGGATGACATTGATACGAAGGTGCTGGCACTAAATGAAGGTGCCAATGATTACGTGGTAAAGCCGTTTGAATTACGTGAGTTAGAAGCCCGTGTTCGGGTTCAGGTGCGAAAAGCAAATCACCAACTCAATGATATTATAACTTGCGGTGACCTGAGCGTTGATATCGCATCACAACAATGTCGTTTCCGGAGCAAAACCATTAATTTAACCCGGCTAGAATGGATATTACTAAAACAACTCGCGTTGCATGCCGGAAAAATAGTGAGTAAAGAACAATTAGAAACCGCATGTTATGGTTGGGGTGGTGATAACGAAAGCAATTCGCTAGAGGTCCATATCCACCATTTACGCAAAAAACTGAACCCTGGCCTGATAACCACCATCAGGGGTTTAGGCTATCTGTTAAAAGACCAGTCATCATGAAACTCTGGTCGCTTCGCCGCTCATTGGTTATTGGCATTAACTTAGCTGTAATTGCGGTATTAGCGATCACAGCCTGGGCTAGCTATCGGGATATTCTGCACGAGTTAGATGAAGTTTTTGATGCGCAACTTGCACAAACCGCAAAGTCGCTGGCTGCGTTTTATACACCGTCTCCGGAAACTCAACCAGCACCCCAAAGAATCCCAATATCAAACTACTATGACACCGGTGAAGAAGAGTCCGCTAATGAAAGAGGCCCTAGTGGCCACAAGTACGAGTCTAAAATCGGCTATCACATATACAACTCTGAAGGTAAATTGCTGGCCTTAACTAATCAATTGCAAATACTGCCGCTGAAGAATTTAAAGCCCGGCTACCATACGTTAGAAAATGACGCGCAAACATGGTTTATCTTTAGTTATTTCTCGAAATCTAGAGGCATTTGGGTGCGTACCTTTCAACGGCAGGATGTACGCAGTGAGCTCAGTGGTTATCTGGCTACAGAACAACTGTACCCGTTACTACTGATGTGGGTACCGATCAGCCTAATCATACTATTCATTGTTTATCTCGTACTGAAACCTGTTAACCGATTCGCCACGCATTTGAGGGCCAGAGCTTTAAATAATCTGTCACCAATTGAGTCAGACCTGCCCAAAGAGTTGATCCCGATAAAGCAGGCAATTAATAAACTATTACATCAAATTAAGATGTTTTCAGAGCGGGAAAAGCGCTTTATTGCTGATGCGTCACATGAGTTGCGGACACCGTTAAGTGCAATTCAAGTACACGCGGAAAATATTATTCACGCTAAATCGCTGGAGGATTCCAAACAGTCTGGAAAAGCCATTTTTAGTGCCGTAGAGCGCATGTCGCATTTAGTTAATCAACTTTTGCGTTTAAATCGACTGGATAGTTTGGACAAGTCTACTGACTTCTCCGACATTGAACTCAAAACGCTTGTTTCTGCAGCCATCAACAGTCTTCCCACAAACAGGGTCGGGAATTACCAATGGCAAGTCGACGTTCCCACGACCAAGATAGCATGCAATGAAACTTTAATAATAAGCGCATTGACCAACCTTTTATCCAACGCCATGAAATTTTCATCGGCAGACTCCACTATACAAATAGAAGCTGTTGATACATCGGCAAGCATTATTATCAAGATAAGAGATCAAGGCAGCGGTGTGCCCGCCGAAATAATTGAACAAATGGGAGAGCGTTTTTATCGATTCCGCGAACACACTAATATCGCCGGCTCAGGTCTGGGACTGTCCATCACCTCGAAAATAATACAGTTGCACCATGGCAAGCTATCATTTAACAATATCCAGCCATCTGGGTTTGAAGTGCAGATAGAGCTACCAAATTCAGATTAGACAGTGAAATTATAGCGTTATCCTAATAAACTCTTCTCTTATATGTGGCTTAACAAGATCCAAAAACCCACTCCGATTAAAGTAATCCCGCCGAACATTTCTGCCCAATGACTTATTACCGCTCCAACAAAGCGCCCTAACATCACTCCCAAAGTAACCATAAGGGTTGTAGCTAAACCGATAAGCCCCGCGGCAAGCCAAATATTCACATCAATAAAGGCCAGGAACTGCCATGGCATCAATGCTGGTACCTAACGCCGTAAGAGAAACTTTAAAAAACGATTGTCTGGAGGGTTTGTCTACCTCTTCTCCGCCGGGTCTAAAACCTTCATAAACCATATGCAAACCAAGGGGCAGCAATAAAAAGAAGGCTACCCAATGATCCCAGACTTCAACATAAGAGGCTGCTGATTTACCGACCAACCAATAACAGGGGTTATTGCTTCAATCGTCCCGAAAATCACGCCCATTCTTAGTGCTTCGAAAAAACGAGGACGGTTAAGACTTGCCCCTTTACCGACGGCCGCAGCAAAAGCATCCGTTGACATAGAAAAAGCAAGTAAAAGAAGAGCAATTAGGTTCATTGAGTTATCTCCGGCCGGGCATTCTGAGTCCACGATACACCCACACGCCCGACCGTCAGCATGGATATATCGATGGTCTCGCCAACCGAGAGGTGTTCGCACCATGGCATGTAGCCAATTATGTTGACACGAACGCTTCCAACTATGGAAACAGGCTACTCCCCAAAGATGGGTTATATTACCAATCAACCTAAGAATTCACAAACTTTGCTCAGCCTCCAACATTGGGAACTCAAGTAGATTCTTGTAAACCCATATTAATTACGTTACTGTTTAAAAGGTTCACAAACCAAGGGCTGTAATGTTCAGATTGGGTTTTATCATAGTTGTTTTGTTTGCGGTTCTGACTCAAATCAGTCAGGCAGTAGCAGACGTGCACCAGTCTCACCAGTCTTCCTCCGAACAGCACCTTAGCTTTGAGCACGACGAATCTCAGATTGATAAACAAGAGCTTCCTATTAATGGCGATATCAGTTTTGATTGTCATCATTGTTGTCACTGCCACGGTTCGTTCCATCTTTATGCAATGAAATCAGAAAAAACCATGGCGCTCCCGCGTTTCAAAACGTCTCGCTCTGGTTATATTGAAATTTATTCTAACCCTTTATCTTTACCTTTGTTTAGGCCTCCAATCTCCTCATAACTGCTTTAAACGCTGCAACACAGCGAATCAACTTGAATTATTAACGCAGTAAAATGACCGAGGAGTCTCTCTATGCGTCCGTTATCGATACGCGGCAAACGTGTGTTTGTTGCTGTCAGTCTCGTGCTCAGCACAAGTTATGTTAACGCTCAACAGTTACCCGAGCGCTGGCAACAAACCGTACAACAGCACCCGAGTGTGCAGGCGGCTGAAGAGCAAGCTGAAGCACTCATACAGCAAGGGCAGCAGTTAAACCAGCCTTTGTATAACCCAACCTTGTCTTCAAGACTAGATCGCGAAGGCGATATCAACAATTACGCTGTTGGCCTCAGTCAGACCATTGACTGGAGCACCGGCAACGAAGCTCGTGCCAGTCAGAGCGATGCCATGACGGCGCTGGCAATGAGTGTTTACCGCCAGTCAGCGAGTGAGCATGCCAAAACGTTGCTCAATGCCTATGTTCAATGGTTTGATGCGAAACGTCGTTATGACTTAGCACAGCAGCAAGAGCAGTTTGTGCAACAAGCCATAAAGCTCGTCAGTGAAAGGCGTAAAGCGGGTGATTTAAGCGCTATTGATGAACAATTGACCTTACTTGCCTTAAGCCGTCAGTTACAGCAAACTGCTTCGGCTTATCAGCAGTTACAGTCTACTCAGGCTAAACTCAATGCTCTACTACCCGGAGCTCCGGCAAACGAATTGTCGCTTAGCGAGGATATGTTCCAATTCACGCCGGACTTAACCGCGCGCTGGCAGCAACATCCGGCCATTAAAGCGGCTTACCTGAAGTGGCAGTTAAAACGTGCCAATATCGACTGGAAACGCTCATTAACCACGGCTAATCCAACGGTGGGAGTTGAGGCCGGTGAAAGCGATAATGAGAATGTGGTTGGCCTGACATTCAGTATTCCGCTGCAACTGCGAAATAATTACAGCAATGCCGTTCAGGCCGCCAGTCGTGAAGCGCTTGCCGAGGAAAAACGTGTTATTGCGTTAAAACGGCAGTGGGAAGCATCGCTTGAGTCATCACTAAACAACTATCGATTCGTGAAAAATCAATGGCAAAGCTGGCAGCAGAATTTCCAGGCCCGACAGGCCGAATCCATGCAGCTTATTGAGCAATCCTGGCTAGCCGGTGATTTATCCACCACTGACTATCTGACAGCTATGCAACAGCAGCTCGATAGCCAGTTCGCGGGTATTGGATTACAAACTCAATACCGGCTTGCCGCCATTGAATGGCTTTATCGCTCCGGAAAACTCAGTGAAACCCTTGAGTTACAACCGTTGAGCAATCAATAAAACCACGAGCAGATTAGAGAGAAAATTATGTCAGTTAAACCATTATACGCGGCAATTGTGTTGGCATTGAGCTTTCCTGTTATAGCTCAGGATGAGCATGGCCACGAAGAAAACAAAGAGTCAGCGAGTCATCAGCAGGAAAGCGGCCATCAAGAGAGCGAACAAGAAAAAGGCTCGGGTGTAGAGCTGTCTCAGAACCAGCTAACGATGGCCAATATTACAACAGCGACGCTAAAAAAACAGATTGTTGATTATCCGGTTTATGCACCCGGAGAAGTTGTCGCCAACGATTTTAATAGCTATGTAGTCAGCCCCCGCATCGATTCCACGGTGTTAAAGCGCTTCGTCAGTATTGGCGATCACGTTGAAAAAATTCAGCCGCTGGCAACCTTATTTAGTGCCAGGATGGCCGAAGCACAAAGCCAATATCTGGTGTCCTTAAATGAATGGCAAAGAGTTCAGTCCCTGGGACAAACGACAGTTGGCGAAAAACGTTATGTAGAAGCTCGTAATGACTTTTCGTCGGCCAAAGCAACGCTTCAAGCTTTCGGCATGTCTGGTAACGATATAAAACGCCTGGCCGCATCCGATTACCCCATTGGCCAGTATCAGCTCACCGCTGATATTAGCGGTATCGTTGTCAGCGATGATTTTAGGCAAGGACAGCAAGTCAATGCCGGTAATGAATTGGTTGAAGTCCTGCAAGAGGAAACACTGTGGGTCAATGCCCGTTTATCCGGTACTGCCGACCTCAATGTAAACTTTGGTGACCTGGTCACAGTGGAAGTCGATGGACAAAGCTTTAACGCAAAAGTCATCCAGGAGGGCCACACCATTGACAATAAAACCCGAACACGCACGGTTCGCCTTGCTGTCAAAAATGAAAAAGACCAACTGCATCCCGGCTTATTTGCGGATGTCTATTTTTCGGTGACATCGGAGCACCCGGTGCTGGCGGTTAAAAACTCGGCACTACTGCGTGCCCCCGACGGAGACTGGCAGATTTTTATTGAGCACGAGCCCGGCAAGTTCGAGCCCAAAAAGGTTGAAATAGTCGATGAGCAAGGCGAATGGAAAGTTATAACCGGCGTTGATGAAGGCGTTCGCTACGTTGAAAGTGGTGCCTTTTTCGTTCGCTCACAAATCGCCAAAGGCGGTTTTGACCCGCATAACCACTAACAGGAGGTCGTATGTTTCAGCGTATTATTCAGTTTGCTGTCGCCAATCGCCTGTTATTGGTATTGGTATTATTCAGCATTAGTATTGCGTCGTTTTTTGTCATTCCGAAGCTCAATCTTGATGCCTTCCCGGATGTCACTAACGTGCAGGTTACCGTTAACACCGAGGCACCGGGGTTGGCGGCAACGGAAGTCGAGCAGCTTATTACCTACCCGATTGAGTCGGTCATGTACGCGCTGCCCGACGTAAAAGAAGTTCGGTCGATATCAAAAACCGGCCTGTCAGGTATTACAGTCGTATTTGAAGAAAGTGTCGACATTTACTTTGCCCGGCAACTGGTTTTTGAGCGATTACAAGCCGCAAAAGAGCTGATACCCGACGGTGTCGGCACCCCGGAAATGGGGCCTAACTCTTCGGGGCTGGGGCAGGTTTATCAATACCTGTTACTGGCTGAGCCCGGCTCGGGTGTCAGTAGTATGGAGCTTCGAAGCCTAAACGATTATGTTGTTAAACTGCTGCTCATGCCCGTTGAGGGTATTACAGAAGTGCTTTCATTTGGCGGCGAAGTTAAACAATATCAGGTTAATATTAATCCCGCTAAATTGCTTTCCTACGGCTTATCGCAACAAGACGTGATGGCTGCCGTAGAAAAAAATAATGGCAACGTCGGTGGCTGGTATATGCCGCGCGGACAAGAGCAGCTAGTAATTCGTGGTACCGGCTGGCTCGACAGTGGCAAAGAAGGACTGCAACAGCTTCGCCAAATTCCGTTAAAAACGGTTGATGGTGTCTCTGTCACGCTCGGTCAGGTGGCCGCTGTGGAAATTGGTAGCGAAATCCGTCAGGGTGCAGTATCCATGTCACGAAAAGTGGATGGCGAAGTCAACCAGCTCGGCGAAGTAGTATCCGGCATTGTACTCAAGCGCATGGGCTCGAATACCAAAGCAACTATAGATGGCATCAAAAAGCGCATTCCGCTTATTCAACAGGCATTGCCTGAAGGGGTGACTTTTGAGCCTTACTACGACCAAGCCGACTTAATTCAGAAGGCCGTGTCGACTGTCGCCTATTCGCTGCTAATTGCCTTTGTCTTCATTATTGCGGTATTAGCATTATTTCTGCTCAATATGAGAGCCACCTTCTTAGTGCTGTTATCCATACCCGTTTCCATTGCTATCGCCCTGATGGTGATGTCTGCAATGGGAATGTCAGCAAACCTCATGTCGTTAGGAGGTATCGCTGTCGCTATCGGTATGCTGGTCGACGGCTCGGTGGTGATGGTTGAAAACATCTTTAAACACTTGAGCCGACCGGATATCGAGCACCACGAAGAGGCCAATCAGCGAACCGAATATCACGACCCCGATCCGCAAGCTGCGAAGCTAGACAGTCATGGCGTTAAACTGCGCGTAAAAGAAGCCGCAAATGAGGTCGCACGACCCGTCTTTTTCGCTGCCATGATCATTTTAGTCGTATTTATGCCGCTATTTAGCTTTCAGGGCGTTGAGGCTAAGCTGTTTGAGCCTATGGCGATAAGCATTATGTTGGCCATTGTTTCAGCCGTATTCGTTGCCCTTATGGTGGTGCCAGCGCTTGCTAGTTACTTTTTCAGTAAAGGCATTCGCCCCCGCGAGAATAAACTACTGAAACCGCTGGATGCCGGTTATAAAAGACTGCTGTCATGGGCACTACACAGCAAAAAATTGATCGTCAGTGTCGCTGCAGTTTTGTTCGTTGGAGCATTACTTCTGGTACCGCGACTCGGTACTGAGTTTGCTCCCGAGCTTGAGGAAGGCACAATTAATATTCGTGTAACTCTGGCTCCGTCATCAAACCTGGAAACAGCGTTAGAAGTTGCCCCAAAACTGGAGAAAATCTTAATGTCGTTTCCGGAAACCACATACGCGCTAAGTCGCATTGGTCGGGCCGAAATCGGTGGTGACCCTGAGCCTATTAGTAACATTGAAATTTACGTAGGACTTAAGCCGCAGTCAGAATGGACAACTGCATCTGATCGCTATGCGTTGCAGGAGAAAATGGAGGCGAAACTGGATGAGCATCCGGGGTTGCTATTCAACTTCTCGCAGCCTATCGCAACACGGGTTGATGAACTCTTGTCCGGTGTTAAATCGCAACTTGCCATAAAGTTGTTTGGCCCTGAACTCGATACGCTTGCCGCAAAAGGACAGGAGATAGAGAGCGCAGTAAAACAGGTGGATGGCGCCGTTGCTGTTGCCATGGAGCAAATAAAAGGGGAGGCGCAGCTGGTTGTATCGCCTAAGCGACGTCAGTTATCCCGCTATGGCCTGAACGTAACGGATGTGCTCAGCGTGGTCGATAATGGCCTTGGCGGGGCCAGTGCCGGGCAAATCATTCGGGGAAATGAGCGTTACGACATCTACGTACGTTTAGCTGAATCGTTTCGTGATACCCCTGAGTCAATACGTTCACTTCGGTTACAAGCTCCATCGGGTGCCTGGGTAACACTGGGTGAAGTGGCTAACGTTTCGATTGAATCCGGCCCTCCACAAATTCGTCGTGATGACGTACAGCGCCGGGTGGTTATTCAATCCAACGTTCAAGGTCGTGACATGGGCAGCGTTGTTGCCGATATTCGTCAGACAATTGATGACAATGTCGAGTTACCCACCGGTTATTCAGTCGATATCGGTGGCCAGTTTGAGAGCCAGCAACGAGCTCAACAGCGTCTATCCATTGTGGTGCCGATATCCTTGGCGTTAATTGCGTTACTGCTTTACTTTGCGTTCGGAACCCTGGGTCAGGCGATGTTGATTTTGGTTAATGTCCCACTGGCCATTATTGGGGGAATTGTCGCGCTGTTTGTCTCAGGCCAGTATTTGTCCGTGCCAAGTGCTGTCGGCTTTATCACCTTATTTGGTGTCGCCGTACTTAACGGTGTGGTGTTAGTTGAAAGCATAAACCAGCGCCTAACGGATGGTCATCGACTGAACGATGCCGTGTTTGATGGCGCGTGGTCGCGACTGCGCCCGGTATTGATGACGGCTATTACTTCAGCGCTGGGTCTTATACCCATGTTATTCGCAACCGGTGCGGGCGCTGAAATTCAACGGCCTCTCGCAACGGTTATTGTGGGTGGTCTGGTATCCGCAACCTTTTTGACGTTGGTTGTTTTGCCGGTGCTTTATCCTTGGTTTTCAAAACAAAAAATTAAGGACTTAAGTCGTTAGTTAACTTGTTATTAATAAGAGGGACAACTGTGTTTGTCCCTCGTACTTAAATAAGGATTTTTCATGGCACATAATCATAAATCAGATGACGGTCATGCTCATTTAGACTTTAAAAGTGGTGACCGTCGTGTCGGCATCGCTATATGGGCTAACGGCCTTTTAACCATAGCGCAAATTATCGGTGGCATCCTTTCTGGCAGCTTAGCACTCATTGCAGATGCGCTGCATAATTTCTCAGATATGGCGGCATTAATTATTGCATTCACCGCGCGTAAAATCGCACGCCGTCCCGCAGACTCTCGCATGACGTTCGGCTATGAAAGAATAGAAGTGGTTGCTGCGTTGATTAATTACACCACGCTCATCGTTATCGGACTTTACTTAATTTATGAAGGGGGGATGAGACTCATCGATCCACCAGATGTAGCTGGATGGACTGTAGTTATTATCGCCGGTATAGCACTGATAATAGATGCCTTAACCGCCTTTCTCACTTATTCGATACAAAAAGGCAGTGTAAATATTCGAGCCTTATTCCTGCACAACCTCTCAGATGCGTTGGCTTCGGTAGCTGTCGTTATTTCCGGTACGCTGATCATTCTTTACGACGCCCATTGGGTAGATGCCGCAATCACAATCGGTATCGCAGTGTATATTCTCTACCTTTCTTTTACTGAAATTGGCAAACCAATCCGGACGCTAATGCTGGGTTGCCCGCCAGAATTAGATGGAGAGTTGGTCATTGAAGCCTTGCGCGATATCAACGGAATAGACGACGTGCATCATATCCACCTTTGGCAGATGCAAGAGAATACTTCAGCATTGGACACCCACGTCGTACTCACCGAAAAAGGCTGGGGTCGCATTGAGTCCATAAAGGCAGAAATAAAAACAGTACTCAGCGAGCGATTCAATATTACGCATTCGACGTTGGAGTTTGAACATCCCGAATTCGCACATAAAGAAGCAGCATTATATGGTCATCGAAAATCGACACAGGATCACCTGTGATAAGCTCACTGAATTTACAAATTAAAATTTTTGTATTGTTTTAATTCGGATTTATCTGGTACTCTCCACTAAGTCTTGTAATGCTTTATTGAGTAAAACTTTTTGCGTCGATTTGCCTGGTCTTTAGTGCTTATTATGCTGTTGCACAGTCTTTTTTCCTGTGCAGTCGCTGCTGATCATGCAGATAATTCACATCACAGTTATCATTACAATGTTGACAGTCATTCTCATGGGCAGCCAGCAACTGAAGATGCAGAGCCAGACCACGATCATCAATTCCATGCACATGTAAGTTGCATTACTAGTTATGACTCTGTTCAAACCAGGGGGCTTACTCCCGAACAAGCTATAGACTCTCGCATTCTATGTTTTGAAAGCCAACAACAACAACCCCCGGTTCCCCCACCCAACGATTAATCTTCGCAGTCAAAACTAATAGACAAACCACCTTTTTATTTTGTGGAGATGATCATGAACTTACGATATTTCGTGAGTGCAGTTATTGTGGGCTTAATTGTAATTCAGCCTACAGCACTCGCTACTGAGTTAACGTTACGTGAAGCTTTAAGCAAAGCTTTGCAAGGTAATTCCGACTTAAAAAAATACCCTTATCAGCAGCGCATGGCTGCCGCTGGACGTTTACAAGCGTCTTTGAAGCCTAACCCTACTATGGGCCTGGAATTAGAAAATGTTGCTGGTACAGGGCGTAATAAAGATTTAAGTGCTGCTGAAGCAACGCTGTCTTTCAGTCAGTTAATTGAAATGGGTGATAAGCGTAATCAACGGATAAAATATGCCTCAGCCGCAGAAAAGAAAATCACGGCTGAATTTGAATACAGTAAAGTTGAGGTGCTTGCCGAGACTGCCAGCAGATTTTATCGCGTTATTGAGTTGCAGCGATTGTTTGCCTGGAACAAGCAGCAACAAGCGCGGCTTCACGATACCTTGGAAATCGCTGAAGAGCGTATCGATGCAGGCGCAATTCCGTCCTCAGAGGCGACCCGAATCCGTTTAGAGGTTCGACGCGCTCAAACAAAAGAACAAGACTTAGAGGGCCGTATTAACGAAGCAAAAGTCCGATTAGCAGCAATGTGGGCAAGTACCTCGAATTTTTCAGCAGTACAGGGGGAAATGAATGACAGTTTACCGCTGCCTTCTCAGGCACAGGTTGAACAAGCTGCAAATCAAGCTCCCGAGTTTTTGCGGTTAATTGATGAGGAGCGCCTGGTTAATGCTCGCTCACAGGCAACCATCGCCGATGCAACGGCAGATCTGACCTTTGGCGTCGGTGCTCGCTACAACAATGAGTTTGATGATACCAGTCTTGTCTTTAAGCTATCGATGCCGCTACAGCTAAACAACCCTAATCAGGGTCGGATTGAGGCTCATTCAGCGGAACGCGAAATGCTACTAGACCAACAACGCATTATTCGTGAGCAAATTCGCAGTTATGGTCGGGCTTTACTGATACGAATGCAGACGAATCAAGGCTACCTTGAAAATATCAGACAAGCTTTATTACCACTTGCGAACCAGTTAGCCGAAGAAACGCTCAGCGGTTATCAGCGCGGCAATCAAACCCTCCTGCAAGTACTTGACGCGCAAAACGAGCTTGCAAAAACCGAGTATGAACAAATTAAACGCCGTTCAGCAATTTACCAAGACTCTATTGAGCTTGAACGTCTTACCGGCCAACCACTTTTGGAAGTATCACGATGAAATTTATAAATACAATGATCATAAGTTTAGGCTTATTTTTTTTCGTAATGAGTCCCTCTTTTGCGGCAGCTCAAGATGATCATCAACACGATGAAACGGAGCGAACCGGCCCCAACGGTGGAAAACTTCTAACCAATGGTGATTTTTCTGTGGAAATCACCATTTACGAGTCCGGTATGCCACCGGAAATGCGTGTCTACGCTTATTACGACAATGAGCGAATTGATCCCAGCAACGTTGACTTAGAAGTAACTTTACACCGGCTAGGCAACCAAAACGACAAGTTAACCTTCACGACAGACGGTGACTATTTAGTGAGCAATGAAGTGGTGACAGAGCCTCACTCTTATGAGGTTTCGGTTGAAGCTGCAGCGAGCAATGACAATGGTAAGTGGCATTATGAAGCCTTTGAAGGGCGCGCTGTTTTATCCGATAGAATTATCGAAAAAGCGAATATTCAGATAGAGCGAGCGCAAGCACAAACATTGCGCTTTAAAGAACGTTTGTTTGGTGTGGTCGCGCCTGTTAATGACCGTCAGATTCATGTGACTGCAACCTATCGCGGTGAAATTTCAGCAATGAATGCAAATATTGGCGATAAGGTAAGTAAAGGCCAAACGCTTGCTGTAGTAACCAATGCTTCCAGTGGCGCAGCTTATCAACTAGTAAGCCCTATCGATGGAGTAATTACCGAAAGACTTGCAAATTCGGGAGAAGTTGCGGCTGAGCAAATACTTTTCGAAATCGTTGATTTATCGAAGGTTTGGATCGAGCTGTCGGCATTTCCAGAAAATATAGAAAAGCTTGCTGTCGGTCAGCAAGCCGAAGTATTCGACCTTCATCAACATGAGCGTGTCACGGGGGAAATTGTCTATATCGCTCCCGTCATGACTGGTGGTCACATTGCTCGGGCCCGCGTATTAATTGATAATTCGCAAGGTCACTGGCGTCCAGGCATGCATGTTCAGGCTGATGTCGTGACAGACGAAAAAGAAGTCGCTCTAGCTGTAAAAAAAGATGCTCTGCAAACCTTCCGAGATATGCCCGTAGTCTTTGCTCAGTACGGGAATACCTTTGAAGTCCGCATGGTGGAATTGGGTAAGGAGGACAACGATTATGTCGAGGTTTTAGGTGGGTTAAAACATGACACGCCTTATGTCTACGGCAACAGTTACCTACTAAAAGCCGATGTATTAAAAGATGGCGCCAGCCACGACCACTAGGAGAGAATCTTATGATTGATTTATTAATCCGATTTGCGGTCAATCGGCGCTGGCTTGTGATTGCTGCAACTTTGCTTATTGCAGGAGTGGGAATTTACAGTGCGACTAAACTCCCCGTCGACGCCGTGCCAGATATTACCAATGTGCAAGTGCAAATTAACACGGAAGCGCCCGGTTTCTCGCCATTGGAAACAGAGCAGCGCATTACCTATTCAGTTGAGAACGCCATGGCGGGCGTGCCAAATTTAGATTATACCCGCTCTATTTCTCGCTATGGGCTTTCCCAAGTGACCGTTGTTTTTGAAGAAGGGACTGACATTTATTGGGCCCGGCAACAAATCAGCGAGCGCTTACAATCGGTTCGTGGTGAATTACCTGGTGAGGTCGAACCCGCGTTGGGCCCTATCGCTAGTGGGTTGGGCGAAATCTTCACCTACATTGTTCGGGCTAAACCTGATGCGCGTGACGCCGATGGGAATCCTTATAACGCAGAGTCCCTTCGAACCTTGCAGGACTGGGTTATTCGACCGCAGTTGGTAAAAGTTCCGGGCGTGACGGAAATAAACACTGTCGGCGGCTATGAACGGGAATATCAGGTTGCTCCGAAGCCCGGCAAGATGCTGGCCTACAAAGTAACGATGGAAGACGTGTTCAAAGCACTGCAACTGAATAACAGTAATGCAGGTGCCGGCTATATCGAGCGCAACGGCGAACAATGGCTGGTGCGCTCACCTGGACAGCTTGAGACACTCGATGATATTGCCAATGTTGTCGTCACCAAACGAGATGATGCGCCGGTTCGGATACGCGATGTGGCTGAGGTGAAATTCGGTAAAGAACTACGCACTGGTGCCGCAACCTCTGATGGCGATGAGGTTGTGCTTGGCACGGCCATGATGTTGATTGGTGAAAACAGTCGCATTGTCGCGCAAGATGTTGCTGCGCGTCTTGAAGAAGTACAAAACAGTTTGCCTGACGGCGTAACCGCTGAGGCAGTTTATGATCGAACATCTTTGGTTGAGAAAACCATTGCTACCGTCGAGAAAAACCTGTTTGAAGGCGCAGTTCTGGTTATTGTTGTATTGTTCCTATTGTTAGGGAATGTACGCGCAGCACTTATCACGGCGTTGGTGATTCCGCTTAGCATGCTTTTTGCGCTAACAGGTATGACCGCTAACCGTGTCTCCGGTAATTTAATGAGCTTAGGTGCGATTGACTTTGGTATCATTGTCGACGGCGCAGTCATTGTTGTAGAGAACGCGTTAAGGCGATTAGGGCTTGCGCAACAACGCCTAGGACGACTACTTTCAACCAAAGAGCGCGTACAGGAAGTTTTTGAGAGTACCCGTGAAGTTTTTAACCCAGCCGTATTTGGCGTTTTGATCATCATGCTGGTTTATCTACCTATTTTCGCGCTCAGCGGTGTTGAAGGGAAGATGTTCCACCCGATGGCGTTTACCGTTATATTTGCATTGCTGGGTGCCTTGATCTTCTCCATGACCTTTGTGCCTGCTGCTATTGCATTGTTCGTCACCGGAAAAGTGAAGCATGGTGAAAACCGCATTATGCGTGGCGCCCGCAAGCTATATGAGCCGGCGTTAAACTTTTCAATTAAACGTCCGGTAGTGGTGATTGTTATTGGCGTCACATTGTTTGCTGGCAGTGCCTATCAAGCATCGCGCATGGGAAGCGAGTTTCTGCCGCAGCTAGATGAAGGGGATATCGCATTGCATGCTTTGCGAATTCCGGGAACTGGCCTGCAACAATCGGTAGATATGCAGCTGCAGCTAGAGGCAGAAATCGCTAAGTTTGGCGAAGTACGGCGAATTTTCTCTAAAATTGGTACGCCCGATGTTGCCACTGACCCAATGCCACCCAGTGTTGCCGATACCTTTATTATTATGAAACCTCGTGATAAATGGCCTGATCCGACAAAGACAAAGGATGAATTTGTCGCAGAACTGCGGGAAACCGTAGAAGCTATTCCGGGCAATAAATATGAATTTACTCAGCCAATCGAGATGCGTTTTAATGAGTTAATTGCCGGTGTTCGTGCTGATCTTGCGGTGCGGTTTTATGGCGATGATTTAGATGAATTAAAACAGCTCGGCGATGCTGCAGTGGAAATCATTAGTGGTATTGATGGCGCCGCGGACGTTCGCGCCGAGCAGATGACCGGACTGCCAACTCTTTCAGTAACCCCTCAACGTGATCACTTAGCGCTGCTGGGCTTAACGGTTACTGATGTGCAACGCGCCGTACAAAGCGCCGTCGGCGGGCTTGAAGCTGGAACCATTTATGAAGGTGACAAGCGCTTTAGGTTGATGCTGCGCTTAGACGGCAACTGGCGACAAGATCTGAGTGCTTTGAGACGCTTGCCCGTCGCCGTTCCACAAGCGCAAAACCCCGAGCTACAATATGTTCCATTAGGCGAAATTGCGGACGTTGAGCTACGAACTGGCCCCAATCAAATAAATCGCGAGAGCGGTAAGCGGAATGTGATTGTTAGCGCAAACGTGGTTGACCGTGATTTGGGCTCTTTTGTGGCTGATATACGTCAACAAGTGGCATCTGAGCTTCCATTACCTGCCGGATATTGGGTTGAGTATGGTGGAACCTTTGAGCAGTTGGAGTCGGCATCGCAGCGACTCAGTATTGTCGTGCCGTTGGCGTTGTTGCTCATTTTAGGGTTGCTGTATAGCGCCTTTAATTCATTGAGTAATGCGCTTATTATTTTTACTGGAGTGCCCTTGGCACTGACCGGTGGCATTGTTGCACTGATGTTGCGAGATATGCCGCTATCCATCTCAGCAGCGGTCGGATTTATTGCGCTTTCTGGTGTTGCAGTATTGAATGGAGTCGTTATGTTATCCTTTATTCAACAGCTAAAAGACACTGGGAAGTCTATAGCCCAAGCAGTGTTTGATGGGGCAAGTCAACGCTTAAGACCTGTGCTAATGACAGCTCTTGTTGCAAGTCTTGGTTTCGTGCCTATGGCTTTTAATACGGGCACTGGCGCCGAAGTTCAAAGACCACTAGCAACCGTTGTTATTGGTGGAATTGTGTCTTCGACATTGCTGACGCTGGTCGTTCTGCCCGCGCTTTACTTGTTGGTAAGCAAGTTTCGACGAGAACCGGTGAAAGCTGAATAAATCCTGCGTTTATATTGTCGTCCTCCACGAAGCAAGACTGAGCTTACTCAAGCTCAGTCCTGCTTTTTAGATTCCGTCATCACGCCAATACCCAGCGATGCAGATCCCCAAAGGCTTAAGCTGTTTTTGCGATAATCTTGATTTCCGTGTTCATGATTACTCATTCAGCTTCCTTCTATTACTTTGACGAAAAAGTGCTACTCAGTTCTTTTTGACCAGTAGACTCGAAAACCAGCAAAGAAACTCATCGCCACGTCTGATAAAATACGGCAACGATTAATTAACTTAAGGGAAGTGACATGTCATCTTGCTGCGGCAGTTCGTCTGGTAGTAATGTGCAAGCCCATATCGATAAAGCGCAGCGACGGTTGTTGTGGACTGTATTAGTCCTTAATGGCGTTATGTTTTTCGTTGAGTTCATTGCCGGTTGGTTAGCCGATTCCAGTGGGCTTATCGCCGATTCGCTAGATATGCTCGCCGATACGTTGGTCTATGCCGTCAGTTTGCATGCAGTTGGCAAAGCCATTAAATATAAAGCCAATGCGGCCATTTTTAATGGCACGCTGCAAACCTTATTGGCGTTACTGGTATTAGCCGATGTGTTTCAACGCTTAGCATTTGGCAGTGACCCTAATGCCAATATGATGTTATGGGTTGCTGGTCTGGCGCTCGTTGTAAACGTAGCTTGCTTTTCACTTTTATACAGCTCACGAAACGGTGATATTAACATCCGCGCCAGCTGGATCTGTTCACGCAATGACATGATCATGAACGTCGGCGTTATTGTCTCGGCCTTGTTAGTGGCACAACTCAATATGGCTTGGCCTGACTTAGTCATTGCAACCGTTATAGCGATTATTGTCTTGCGATCCGCTATTCGCATAATTAAAGACGCTATAGCCGTAAAAGCTGGCGAGAAAACCAATATATCCGGGTGTTGCGGATAAAACCTTAGTAACACGCTATATAACACGTGACAAAGTATTACATTAACCGAGCAAAGTGGTCTTTGGCTTTGTCATCACGTGCAAGAGTTCGGTGAATACAATAGCAAAAACGAATTAGTTAGCGATCTCATTCGCCGTGCTAAAGCAATTAATGAAAAACTCAAGTCAGCGGAAGCAAACGGATTTACTGATCAATCTCCAGAAGAAATGCTGAAAGAATTCAAACCGCATTTATAATTATGGTTACTTAACGTTTGGCGAACGGCAGGCGGCAACTATTTTATCGTTTATTTGAGCCATTCGAAAAAATAGCTAGCAACCCACCAAACTATCCTACCATCGATCATATTCGTAGAGGTTACCGCAAGTGTTTTTGGTGTTGATAGTATTTACCTTCGGGTTAATGATAGCAAAATAGAACTAATGGGCATTCTCGGCGGTCAAGATGCAGAGCAGTGACCATGACACTTAACCCGCGCAACAAGACAGTTGTTCCACATCTTTGCTGAACGTTTGGGCACAGAGTTTCAAACCCTCCACCATTGTCAGGTATGGGAAAAGCCCATCAGCAACTTCATCAACGGTCATTTTAGCCCTAAGTGCCATCGCTGCGGTTTGAATCAGTTCTCCCGCTTCTCCGGCCACACACTGAACACCCAACAGTTGCCCGCTATTGCGCTCGGCGATGATTTTAATGAACCCCAATGTATCGAAATTGACCAGTGCTCGCGGCACGTTATCCAGATTCAGTGTGCGGCTATCGGCATCATACCCCTGGGCTTCAGCGCCTGCCTCAGAAAGACCAACAGTCGCAATTTGCGGGTCGGTAAAAATAACCTCGGGCATGGTACTAAGATCAAGCCTGGCATCGCCGCCCGTCATATTAATAGCCGCTCGATTGCCCCCCGCGGCAGCCACGTAAACAAACTGAGGTTGACTGGTGCAGTCGCCTGCCGCATATATGTCTGAGCAAGTGGTTTGCATACCGCTATCAACCGTTATCGCACCGCGCTCAGTGTCAACGCCAAGCGCCTCTAGATTCAACATTTCAGTATTCGGAGTACGCCCCGTAGCCACCAGAAGCTGATCAGCGTGTAGTACGCCTTGATTGGTTTGCAGAGTATATGTTTGCCCATCATACACAACCTGACTCGCTTCAGTATTTTCAAGCACATTGATACCTTCCCGGAGAAAAGCAGCATTGATGGTTTCACCGATATCCGCGTCGTTTTGCGATAACAGCCGACTGCGTGCTAAAACCGTTACGTCACTACCAAGACGACTAAATGCCTGAGCAAGCTCGAGTGCGACCACCGAACCACCGATAACAGCAAGACGCTCCGGGATATGTGTTAACTCTAGCGCGCTTGTTGAAGTTAAGTAAGGCGTATCGGACAAACCGGGAAAAGCCGGTATTGCCGGTCGGGCGCCGGTACCGATGAAAGCCCGGTCAAATGTCACGGTTTGCTCGTTACCGTCGCTGAGCGCAACCGCCAGCGTGCGCTCGCTAACGAACCGCGCCTCGCCTTTGAGAACGGTAATAGCGGTATTGTCGCTGAGAATACTCTGGTACTTGGACTCGCGCAGCTCCTCCACCCGTGCTTGCTGCTGAGTCAATAGCGCCGGCCGGTTCACCTCCGGTGTCTGGGCGCTTAGGCCGTCATCGAACGGACTTTCCCGGCGAAGGTGTGCAATGTGAGCCGCCCGGATCATGATTTTAGAAGGAACACAGCCAATGTTGACACAGGTTCCGCCGATAGTACCACGCTCAATTAGTGTCACCCGGGCACCGTGTTCAGTCGCTTTCAAGGCGGCAGCCATGGCTGCGCCACCGCTACCAATCACTGCAATATGCAGATTGTTATCACTCATAAACCTTACTCCTGTGTCACCGAGGCTTTTTTCAATGTGGATGGATAACCCGCATCAGTGGTTGCTTGAGTCAACGCCTCAACGGAGGTTTTCGCATCGTCGAACGTCACCGTTGCGTCCCGCTCTTCATAACGAACGTCGACGGCGTTAACTCCTTCGACCTGTCTCAGTGCCGCTTTCACCGTAATAGGACAGGTCACACACGTCATTCCGGGAACCGATAACGTGACGGTTTGCTTAGCTGCTAAAGTGGGTAAGCTAAACAATAAGAACAATAAGGTTGTGGTCATTAATTTTTTCATCGTGTATTGCCTCTTAATAAAAGAAAGGTACAACATAGGGGTATAACATCGCGGTTAATATAAGCACTGCAACCAGCCAGAACGTCACTTTATAACCCGCACGCACTTTTGGCCTTGCGCAAATATCGTCTGGCCCGCAATTACCAACAGGACGGTATATCCGGCGCCAGGCGAAGAACAAAGCAATCAGTGCAATGGCAATGAATGCCGGACGATATGGCTCAAGTGCTGTCAGGGTTCCAATCCATGCACCGGACACTCCGAGAGAGAGTAACAACAGCGGTCCCAAACAACACGCTGAAGCCAATAACGCTGCAACGCCGCCCGCAATAAGAGAACCTCGTCCAGATTTAGAGTTTGGCATAACAATAACCTCCTGCGTAAGTGTATTGATTTATGCTAACCTTAGAGCCGTATCTAGGTACAGAGTCAACCGTTATGTCAGAAAAACAAGAGCTGATGACAATTGGTACGCTGGCCGCCGCCGCTGGCGTAAATGTCGAGACAATTCGTTATTATCAGCGAAGAGCGTTAATGGCAGAGCCCGAGAAGCCGTACGGAGGGATTCGCCATTACGACAGTCATGCGTTACAACGACTTCACTTTATTCGCACGTCTCAATGGCTTGGTTTTAGCCTGGATGAAATCGCAGAGCTATTAAAACTGCAGGATGGCGTTCATTGTGATGAAGCTAGAGAGCTAGGAGAGCAAAAACTCGTTAGCGTTAGGCAAAAACTATCGCATTTACAACATATTGAACGCGCTTTGAGTGGTCTGGTTCAGCAATGCAGCGCCCAACAGGGCGCTGTTTATTGTCCTTTAATGGCCTCCCTTAATGAAGGCCTTGAAAATACCGTTAAAAAGAAATCGTAAAGCGCTTAAATAGCCAACTAGTCTCCGCGGCCGAGCCAAATTTATTTGCATCATTTTTTCCTTAAAAATATTGCAAATCAAAAACGCGGCTATTTATTCCTATAAATAGCCGCACTTAAGCTTAGGCACATGCCTTATATCGCCTAACTACCCTGCTTCTTTTCCTCACTTTGGTGTTCCATCATTTGCTCCATCATCTTTTGCATCATATCCATTCGATGCTCCATCATTTTCATTTTTTTCATCATATGCTCTTTGCCCGTTGACTCTGCTTGATCTCCCTTTTTATGTTCTCCCTTATTCATGCCCTTATCCATCCCATGGTTCATCATTTGCATTCCCTTCTGCATTGACTCCATATGTTTTTGCATGAGTTCTTTACGCTTCTTGGGGTCAGATTCGCTTTTTATTTTTTTCATAGCGTCGCGCATTTCCTGCATGTGCTCATGCATTGATGTCATTTTTTCATGGTGCATCATTCCACTCATTGAACCTTTTTGATCATCACCATGTTTATGCTGTGCGTCAGCAAATACAGGTGAGGCCATTAAGGCTGTGATCGTTAAAGCTGAAAGTACTTTTTTCATTTTATTACCCTCTTGATTACGACCAAATTGTATTGGTCTCATTAATTTGACGTTATTTCACTATAGTTAAATCGTGGAACCCACG
>Ga0207888_100178_pt1 | contig 37385 bp, 31 predicted proteins | sample LinPmetageLP43_FD_184055 | JGI IMG/M metagenome (GOLD analysis project Ga0207888, IMG submission 184055) | Marine viral communities from the Pacific Ocean - LP-43 (SPAdes) | ecosystem: Environmental > Aquatic > Marine > Oceanic | place: Pacific Ocean | collected 2010-08-27
ACCCGGGAATACTACGACAGTATAGCTGAAAAACTAAGGGATTAACCCTACAGCGCATGGGATACACTATAAGCAGCAAGCAATACACAAAAACCAATTACGCCTTGTAATAAAGTTCCCGCAGTGTGTTTTCTATAAGCCTCTTTTACGCTCATTTCTCCCATTTGACTTACAATCCAGAAATACGAGTCATTGGCGTGGGACACCGTTAAGGAGCCGGCACCAATGGCAAGAATTACCCATACTTTTCCCATCTCAGTATCTAGTCCAAGAGCGGGCAATAAGGGAAGCATAATAGAACTAATAGTAATGATAGCTACGGTAGAAGAACCCTGAGCAGATTTTAGCAAAGCAGCGAGTAAAAATGGAATGCTAAGTCCCAGACTGTTAGTAAAAGAATCCAGACGCAATCCTTCAGTGAGATTTGCAGACTGAATTACAGCGCCCAGAGCACCGCCCATGGCAGTTATTAAAAGAATGGGGGCCGCCTGCTGAATTCCTTTTTTAAGGATTGTGCTCATATCTTTTTTACGCTTTTTGCAACTGTAAAATGCTGCGAGCATTCCTAATAATAGGGCAATAACAGGATCCCCCACAAATAAAATAAAGTCTGTGAAGAATTGATCTTCAGTTAGAAATAAGGGGATTATAGAAGCGGTTGCCATCAGTAGAATGGGTAAGGCCAAAGGCCAGATAGCTTCTGAAAAAGAAGGCAGGTTTTGTTCCTGATCAAAGTGTTCAATCAAATTATTGCTGTCAAAGGTGTCGTTCAGATTGCTCTTTCTGAAAAAATAATAGGCATAAAATGCGCCGATGAGCATAAGTACAATACCAAAAATTCCACCTGCAAGTAAGAGCAGGGATAAGTTCGCTAACTGAAGATTTCCGGCAGCAGCCAGCGGACCCGGAGTTGGCGGCACCAAAACATGAGCAGAAAACAAGCCGGTAGAAAGTGCAACCGTGAGTGCATTACGCCTGGCTGTATTGTTTGCTGAAAGTTTTTTTGTTAGCGGAGCCAAAATAACAAAAGCAGCATCACAAAAAACCGGAATAGAAACCAGATAGCCCAAAGCACTGATGACAAACGGAAGCGGGAGCAGGGTTAACTTTTTGATAATTCCTTTTGCGATTGCGGTTGTCGCATTTGTTGCTTCAAGAGCAACACCTATCCACGCACCAAAAAGAATCAAAAGACCTATGTTTTTAAACATATTCCCAAAACCTGTACTTAGGGTCTCAGGGATTTGTGCAACGGGTATTTGCAATAAAAAGGCGAGCCCCAGGGCACCTATAAGCAATACAAAAAAAGGATGCCAGCGCAGGTAACTCGTGCCAACAATTATCCAGATAACTACGACTGCAATAAAAAGTAAATCAATACCCATAGGTTAAATGTGGTTTTTGAGATTTTTTAGTACAGCATCTTTCAGCAATGAATAGGCATGGGTTTTGGCATAGTCTAGCGTCATCGTTTCGGTTTTAATAGCGTATGCAGCAGTGATTCCGGCACGCGTTAAAATTTCCGGCGTAGCCGAAACACTCCCGGCAAAAAGCAGTAGCGGTTTATGATATTTTTTAGCCAGTTCGGCTAATTTGAAAGGCACTTTCCCATACTGACTTTGGTTATCTGTTTTGCCTTCTCCTGTGATCAAAAGGTCTGCTTCTCTAACCCTTTCTTCAAGAGCAGTCAGGTCGCTTAACAGATCAAAGCCCGGTTTGAGAGCACTATCAAATAACCCAAACATTCCTGCTGCAGTGCCTCCTGCAGCGCCACCGCCTTTAATTTGTGTGAGGTCTTTATTTCTTTTCTGCTGAACCAATTTTGCAAAGTGTGTGGCGCCTTCTTCAAGTTGTGCTACAACTGCTGGAGATGCACCTTTTTGCGGGGCATAGGTGTAAGCTGCTCCTGTTTTACCCAATAGCGTATTGGTAACATCACACGCAACAATACTGGTTGCGTTTCTGAGGTTTGTGTTTAAATTTTTAAAATCGAGTTCAGTACACCGTGCGAGATGCTCACCTTTAGCGTGTAAGCTGTTTTTAGTGGGATCTAATAATTTTCCACCTAAAGCTTCAAAAATACCAGTACCCAGATCATGGGTTGCACTACCGCCAATACCTAAGATGATAGTTGTAAAACCGTTATCAAGCGCATGATTGATTTGCAAACCGGTGCCATAGGTTGAAGTAAGCAACGGATTTTTTTCAGAATCTTTAAGCAAAGCAAGTCCTGAGGCTTGTGAAAGTTCAACCCACGCGGTCTTACCATCTTTAAATCCGTAATAAGAAGCTTTTAAAGAGCGCCGTAAGGGGTCAAACGTATCACATTCGATTTTCGCTCCTAATTTTAGAGCATCAAACAACTCAAAAGCACCTTCACCACCGTCAGAAAACGGAAGAAGATCAATAGCTGAGTATGGATTTACTGACCGAATTCCTGCAGCAATGGCTTCACAAACTTGTGTTGCTGTAAGGCTTTCTTTAAAAGAATCTGGTGCAATTAGAATTTTCAGAATACTTGATTTTGATGGTTAATTCAAGGGACAAGCTTTCAAGTTCTGATGCCTGACACGAGTTGATTTTCAGCTTACAGGAAGTTATTCAAAGGTAAGTTACTCTTTTTATGCTAATTGTATGTTGAATCTTACGATTGAAAAAATTATATTGTAAAGTTTGCTTTACATTCTAAAATAGTTATATATTTGTCAAGTGAACTTTACATTAATCAAAAATCAAACAGTATGAAATCAAAATTAATTGAATCTAGAAATCGCGTGGCAAAATGGTCTGTCGCTTGGATATTAACCACAGCATTAGTAACATTTGGATCTCAGTTTTTATGGGAATCCCAAATCATTACAGTTTTGACTATTATCTTGAGCCTTGCAGTTGGAGTAGGGATGGTGATGGCAAACCGAAATTTTGTGAACGAGGGAGATGAGCTGCAACGCAAAATACAATTAGAGTCTATGGGGTTGACTTTAGGACTTAGTGTTGTTGTGGGTATCGCGTACGCTCAATTAGACACCACAGATCTAATCGCTCAGGATGCAGAAATTAGTTTTCTGGTCTTATTTATGGGACTGACCTATATTTTATGTGTCTTTTTTAATGCGCGTAAGTACTCATGAAAAATAACATCAAAGAGTTGCGCAATGCAATTAAATTAACGCAGGGAGATCTGGCGGAACGTATAGAAGTCTCCAGGCAAACAATAAATGCGATTGAAAAAGGTAAATTTGATCCCAGTTTGCCAACTGCATTTAGATTAGCAGCTGTTTTTAACTGTACAATTGAAGAACTTTTTATTTACGAATCTTAATACTTTTTATGCAAAAAAACCTGGTAAAACATCTTCCTAAAATAGTTTCAATAGTAATTCTGGTAGCTGTTGTACTGGGTTATTTCTTAATTCCTGAGATGAAAGACTTTATGAACGAAGCCTGGTCTGTTCTCAGTAGTGGTGATGAGCAAAAGATTGAGAATTGGGTATCTTCATTTGGTTGGGCTGGTCCGGTGGTTTTGATCTTGGCAATGATCGCACAGATGTTTCTAATTGTGATTCCTTCGGTAGCACTTATGGTGGTTTGTATTTTGGCCTATGGTCCTGTTTGGGGTAGTTTATTAGTACTGGTTGCCGTAAGCAGCGCATCAAGCGTTGGTTATATTCTGGGAAAAAAACTGGGCTCGGGCTTAATAAATAACCTTATAGGCTCTAGCACCGAAACGAAACTGGAAGATTTTATAGAGGATTATGGGTTTTGGGCTATTGCCATCACGAGGCTCAACCCATTTTTATCTAATGATGCTATCAGTTTTGTAGGCGGAATTTTAAAAATGAATTATTTTAAATTTCTCGCCGCAACTTTGGCGGGTATTGCGCCACTAACGCTCTTTATAGCTATTATGGGTCAAAGTACTTCAGGGATGAAAAGCGGTTTGTTATGGGGTTCTGTGATAAGCCTGGTTATTTTTTGCCTCTATGTGTACTGGAGTAAAAAACGGAAAAAGAAAAAATCTTGATTACCAGAATTTAAAGAAGAGTATAAGCGCTAATATCAAAAGATTGTAGAATATAAATTCAGAACGTTCAAAACCGGTAAAAAACCCTCTAAATCTTCCGGTATATTCATCTGTACCTGTAGAAGTATTTATATAAAATGCTTCGAAAGGCCAGAAACCATCTGGATTTTGCACGAATTCCCCAACTTGTTGCAACGAGGGATTTAAACCTGTTTCTAAATCTGTAAATAAGTATATTTCAAAAGACTCGTTTTCTGCTATCGCTTGTATTTTTGGTGTAAAACCATAATAATTTACACTAAATGCTAAGGTGTTTAATCCTAACAACAGTATAAATAGCCTGATTTTAAGTCCTTTTCTCATGGTTTGTCATTCAGCACAAATGTAGCGTCGTAAACCCTGTGGAATAAGGGGATTTTCCCCCAAATAAATAGATAGCAGCAGAAATTAACATATAGATTAAATTTGCAAGCTCAAGGCATTGTCTTTTCTTTGTGGAGTAAGTTTTGTACTAATGAGAAAGTTTTTTGCTTATCCGCTAAGCGTTATTTTTTACCTGGCTTTTGGTTTAACCATAGTTGTGTTTCATCCGGTGCAATGGGTGTGTTACAATTGGTTTGGCTATCAGGCACATAAAAAGAGTGTAGATTATTTAAATTTTACCATTATGCGGTGTCTAAATCTTTTGGGCACACGCTTTACATTTAATAATCCCTACACGATAGAGAGGGATCAGCCCATTATTATTGTGGCAAACCACCAGGGGCAGTGGGATATCCCTTCTATAATCTGGCATATGCGCAGGTTGCATCCTAAGTTTATTAGTAAAATAGAATTAGGAAAAGGTATTCCCAGCATCTCTTATAATCTGAGAAAAGGCGGTTCTGCTTTAATAGACCGAAAAGACAAAAGACAGTCCATAATGGCGATTCGGGATTTGATTAAAACCTTAAATAAGACAAATCGCTCGGTAGTGATTTTCCCGGAAGGAACACGAAGTAAAGACGGAGTTCCTAAAGATTTTGCAACCGGAGGATTGATCACGTTATTTAAGTTTATGCCAGATGCAATTATCGTCCCTGTGACTATCCACAATTCCTGGAAATTAATGCGTTGGGGTGGTTTCCCGCAGGATATAGGTGTGCATGTAAGTCACACGGTTCACGAGCCTATTAAAGTTGCGGGTAAAAACCCTGAGGAACTGGTTAAGCAGGTTCAGGATAGTGTACTCGCAGATTTTCCGGAGGTGCGCACACATAAATTAAGATCTAATTCTTTGAAAACATGACAGCATCTTTAAAACTTCATTCAGAAGATATTAGGATTATAGAGAAAACAAGTGATTTTGTAAAAAATACCTTATCTGATGCAGAAGGGGGTCACGACTGGTTTCATACGCTTAGAGTCTACAAAAATGCACTCCATATTGCTAAAGGTGAAGATGCAGATGTAGTTAGTGTTGCTCTGGGAGCGCTTTTGCATGATATAGCAGATTCTAAATTTAATAAGGGTGATGAGACCGTAGGACCCAGAATGGCTCGCGAGTTTTTAAAAGAGCAAAATGTATCTTTTGCTCGAATAGAGGCTGTGGTTAAGATTGTAGAAAATGTGTCTTATCGTGGTGGAAATAAAAAGTCTGATTATAATTCAATTGAATTGCAAATTGTACAGGATGCTGATCGTCTTGATGCGATTGGAGCAATAGGTATTGCTCGTACATTCAATTACGGGGGCTTTAAGAACCGTAAACTTTACGACCCCAATATTGAACCTAAACTGGATATGACTGTAGAAGAATATAAAAAATCTGATGCGCCCACCATCAACCACTTCTACGAGAAATTACTGTTGCTAAAGGATAAGATGCACACTAAAACTGCTCTAGAGGTCGCTGAGAAGCGACATCTTTATATGCAAGAATTTTTAGATCAGTTTTATGCAGAATGGGAAGGTAGCCGGTAAAGTTACCAGGCCTTACTTTTTAATATGCTGATTAGCTTGAGTTTTACCCCCTGAAAAAAAGTTATTTACTATATTCATCAAGGTATTAAACAAGCGCCATGAAATTAAATCTATTATGTATTCTTCTCTTCTTTTCAGTACTGATAAGTTGTTCTGACGAAACCCTAACGGGTATCGAAGAAAGTGAGCAGGAAGAGAATCCTGATGTCGAAGAAGAAAACCCCGGAACGTCTGAAGAAACCTACGAACTTGCAGGTGAAATCGAACTTTATAATCAAGAACTTATTGAAGACAGCTATGTTTTAGTGAATGATGCGGGTTTTAACCGGGTCTATTTAATGAATAAAAATAATGCTGAAATACTTCACGAGTGGGAGCTTGAGAGTGGTATAGGTAACGATGCAGAGCTCTTAGCTAATGGGCAGTTGCTGGTCAGCCTCATTGATGAAAATAAGCAGATAGGCTTTGGTGGATATGCCGGAAAAATACAATTGATTAATCCCGATAATGCTATCTCATGGGATTATACTATCTCTTCAGATACTGAAATCTCGCACCACGATGTGGAGTTATTGCCTAACGGAAATATTCTGGTTTTGGTTTGGGAAGGTAAAACTATAGAAGATGCTACTCAAAACTATGGCTATGCTTACGATCTGGATGAACGTATTTTTGCTGAAAAATTAGTGGAGATCAATCCAGAGACCAATGAGATTGTCTGGCAATGGAGTGCTTGGGATCACCTCGTGCAGGATAATGATGATTCATTACCTAACTATGGACTTGTCTCTGAAAATCCTAACCGAATCAATCTCAATTACCGCGATGCCCTACAAGAAGCTCATAACGGCGATATTATGCATGCTAATGGATTAGAATATGATGCTGAAAATGATCTTATTTTGATGAGCGTAAATTTTTATAGTGAAGTTTGGGTTTTAGATCACAGTACTACCACAGGAGAAGCAACAACCAGTGAAGGCGGTTCTCATGGTTTGGGAGGAGATTTGATTTATAGATTTGGCAACCCTGAAGTTTATGAGAATACTCAGGGTACGCGCAGTTTTTACCACAACCACGGTATAAATAGTATTCCAGATACAAACAGAGCATTGATCTATGTAAATGGTGGTTTGAGTAACAATAATGATCAATCAGTAGTATATGAACTGCAGTTACCGGAAAATTATAATTTATTAGCGGAAACCGATAACGAACTGGAGCAGTTATGGAGCTTTACCGATATCAATTTGTTTGCACCAAAAGTATCAGGAGCTTTTAGGTTGCCTAATGGAAACACATTAATTACAGAAGGTGATTACGGTTTTTGGGAAGTAACAAATGACAAACAAGTCGCCTGGAAGTTTAAAGGGAAGGGGTTTTTCTGGAGGGCTTACCCGTATCAGAAAGATGCTGATGCTTTAAACAATTTTGAACTTTAAATAAACCTTCTGGAAGGTATAAAAAGCAAAGGGCTGAATTTTAATTCAGCCCTTTGCTTTTTTTTGAGATTACATATGCTTTTTATGCTCTATATAATAATGTTCTAAAAGATTCATCGTTGCTTTTATAAGGTCTTCAGTTTCTTGAAGAATGCTAAAGTAAAGCATCGTGTTTTTAGGACTAGAGTCTGCAGTGCGCGTACGCTCTACTTGTTTTTCTATTTTCTGAGATACACTGTCAAGCAGGTTTTGCTTTTCTTCTAGAATAGATAATAAATCGTCAAAATTCTTAGCCTTAAACGTGTCTTCAATTCTAGAGAAAAGTTTGTCTAACTTTTCTTCAATCTCTTTAAGATCCTTAAGTTGCGTAAACTTTAAGCCCTTGTGATTATTGTTGAGGTGGTTGTAGCTCGATATGGTTACAAAATCTATAGATTGTGTAACGTCTTGTAAATAGCCGAGTACATCAATGTAAAAACGGCTAGCTTGTACGTGAGTCTCATCTAGATTTTTAATGAAGTAATACAAACTGTTACGCAGTTCTTCTACTTCGGCATTAAGTTTTGCAATACCTTTTTTACTTTTCTTCAGTTTACCTAGATCTACTTTAGCCAGGCCTTCTATAGTACCTACATAAACTTTACTTCCGCGTTTAAAAGCAGAAGCGATATTGGTTGTGCTCTCATTAATAATTCCTTGTATAGAATTACTTACAGCACGCATTAAACGACCTTCTTCAGCTTCCGCTTCAGAACGTTTTTTGTGATTCATATAATTGCGTACTAAAATGGCAATCGCAGCAGCAAATAATAAAAAGAGTGCTATGCTTCCACCTTTATAAAGTATAAAGGCCATAACTGCAGCGGCTGTAAAGGCACTAATGGCAGTCATAAACCAACCGCCTATTACATTAAGAACCCCAGCAACCCTATATACCGCACTTTCGCTACCCCAAGCTCTATCTGCAAGAGATGTACCCATCGCTACCATAAAGGTGACATAGGTGGTAGATAATGGTAATTTTAAAGAGGTTGCAGCTGATATAAGTACACTCGCGATCATAAGATTTACCGCGGCACGAACAAGATCAAACGCCGGCATATCTATAGCGGCAACACGAGTTGTAATTTTTGGTTTAGTGAATTTATGTTCAATATAGTTTTTGGCTCCTTGTGGCAGTACTGCGGTAAACCCTTTGTTTAGGTTCATAGCACCTCTTACTAAAGCTCTTGACAAAGCATTGGCTTTAAAACGCTCTTGCCCTTCATCTTGTCGAGAAAGATCTACAGATGTCTTAACAACACGACGCGCTTTTTTTGAGAAGAATAAGGTTAATATCATTACAATTCCGGCAGATAGTAATAATAGCGGTTGTGTGGGTACTTTTTCTGCCAGGGATTCCATTGTAAAACTGCTGGCTGCTTCGCCACTGGCTTGCCAAATCTCATACGAGTTGTAAGCGGCCATCGGTACACCGATGAAGTTTACCAGATCATTACCAGCAAAAGCCATTGCCAGTGCAAAGGTTCCGAGCACAATGATCATCACATAAACATTCAATTTAAACGCTTTGATCAACAGGTAAGAAATAAGAAACCAAACTACAAAGCTGATGGCTATAAAAGCCAATACGTTTGCATTAGCCCAATCTAAAAATGCACCTTGAACAAAATCCGCGCTTTTCAATCCTTTAATGATTATAAAATAAGTGATTGCAGCAGTTGAAATACCACTAAAAATAGCAGAATTCCAGGTAGGACGTTTGTCGAAATTGAACGTCAATAAAAGTCTGGTAAAAAATTGAACGAGTGCCCCAACTGTAAAGGCGATGACAACCGAGAGCAGAATACCGGTGATAATTTCAATCGCTTTATCTGAATTGATGTATTCTCCTAGATGCATGAAGGTATCAGAATTACCAGATAATTTGATGAAAGTCATACAAAAAGCTGCACCCAGAAGTTCAAATACGATTGAAACCGTTGTTGAGGTGGGCAATCCTAGTGTATTGAAAAAATCAAGGAGCAAAATATCGGTAAGCATAACGGCCATGAAAATGATCATGATCTCGTCAAAATAAAACTTTTCAGGTACAAATATACCTTTACGGGCTACCTCCATCATTCCGCTAGAAGAAAGGGCTCCAAAAGCAATCCCTACACTGGCAACAATCATAATGGTTTTAAAACTTACAGCTTTAGAACCTATAGCAGAGTTTAAAAAGTTTACGGCATCGTTACTTACTCCAACAACTAAATCTGCAATGGCTAAAATAGCCAGAGCGATAAGCATAATCAGGTATATATTATCCATAAAAAGATAGGTCTTTTAAAGCTGCAAATTTGATGTTTATTTTAATGCTGAATGTTATGCGAAGGTTATAAGTGTGCCCAAAATCTCCATATAAAGGCCTCATGGTGCTTTTTACCTCTTCATTTGTTAAGTGAAATCAATCTTAGCAAATGTTTTAATGAGTTAAAAAACAGCTATTTATGTGTTTAATGTAAATTTAATGTTACCAAAATGTAACATTATGATTAAGATTTTTATATATTTGTAAAGTTAAGTTTAACCCAAATACTATTATTATGAAAAAGTTACTAGTTGCCGCAGCCCTGATAGGAGTTGTTAGCTTTGCTACAGCTCAGGAAAAAAAGAACGTTTATGTTAAAGAGGGCAATCTTATTAAAGCAACTTTGTTTCACGATAATGGGCAAATTAGTCAAAAGGGTTACTACACAGAAGATGGAAAACTTCAGGGTGAGTGGATTAGTTATGATAAAGATGGAGTGAAAACTGCAGCTGCTAATTATGAAAATGGAGAAAAGACCGGTAAATGGTTTTTCTGGAATGATGACACTTTAAGAGAAGTAGATTACAACAATTCTCAAATCACAAGCGTAAATACTTGGAAAATTGAGGGTGAGCGTGTGGTGAGCAATGAGTAAACGTCCCTTTAAGGAACAAAGAATTTAAAAATTATAAAACCCGCTGAGCAATCAGCGGGTTTTTTTGTGGTAATTAATCAAAACTTTTATGTGCTCTAACTCATTTGTAAAAAGAAAGGGAATGCCGTTTTAAAGAACATTCCCTTGACCAAAACAAAACTACTTTTTGACTATTTTTTAGTTATTGGGTGCGGAGCATCCCACCATAAATTTGTGTTTAGGTTGTCAGCACCTTGAGCACTAACAGCTGCTTCGTAATTAGCTGTATTAGACTGAGACCAGTCAAGATCGTATCCTTGACGCACAGGGACGTCATCACCATTAAGAGGTTCTACAGGAGGGGTAAGTTCTGGGTATCCTAATCTTCTGTATTCTGCCCAGGCTTCATAGCCTTGTAAGAATAGCGCTTTCCATTTTTCTTCAGCGATTTGTCGCATTGCTGTTGTAGGATTAGTGCTTAATGCAACTGTTGCAGCATATTCTGCACCACCTGTTGCTCCCCATTGATTGAAAGAAGCAATAATTGCTTGCTCATAATAATCACTTGCACTCCCACTAATCCAGCCTAATTGAACGGCTTCTGCATAAGAAAATAAAACCTGAGCATAATTATAAATTACACCAGGTGCACTCTGATTGTAGATAATATCACTTGTAATAAACGAAACATCGCTTGCAGCATAACTAGAAGTCGTTAATCCGTAAGGCATGCCTATATATTGAGGATTTCCTGCAGTTACAGAAGATCTGCTGTATGCTGCATAAGCTTCAATACGATTATCGTTATCTGCAAGTAACCGATCTACTAATGGTTTGCTAACTGCATAATCTTCACGGGTTTCAAAACGGTCTTCCCAAGGATTGTCATACGATTGATCAGCAATAAATGGATAGAGAAGATTTTCTTCTACAGAAGTGATCGAGCCACTCATCGCTTCCTTAAATTGAGTAGCAGCAACACCGTTTGCTTCTGGATAAACATTAGATAATCGCAGAGCCATTGTAAGCTTTAAGGTGTTCGCAAATTGTCTCCAACGAGCCATATCTCCATCAAAAATCAGATCCCCTGTAGGACCTGCTTCACTCTCATTTATTAAAGTCAAAGCATCATCAATCTCATCAAAAAGAGATAAATAGATTTCCTCTTGAGAATCAAAAACAGGGGTTGTATTTTCTAAACCTTGTAAAGCTTCAGAATACGGTAACATTCCCCACCTGTCTGTGGCAAACTGAAAAAAATATGCTTTCAATAGTTTTGCAACTGCAATCTGATTGTCATTAAAACCATAAGCAGATTGACTTAAAGCTGTTTCTTCACTAGAATTTACTTCAATGATCTTTTCAAGATTAATCAAGGGATTATAATACAGATAATCTATGTCAAAGTTTCGCGTACCATATCTAGAAGCTTCTGTGTAGGTAATTGCAGAAACATATTGTACATAAAAATTTCCTATGTCTGAAGTAACTGCATTTCCCAGTTGAGATTCTGCGTAAGTTAGAAGTCCGCTGCTAATTACTTGAGTTGTTGCATCAGGATCAACATTCGTGTCTCCAAAATCAACCGTTTCACAAGAAGTGATTTCGAGCAATATTAGTGCTAAAAACGTTATTTTGAGTATGTTATTTTTCATAATTCTAATTTTTTAGAAACTTAATTTAAGATCTACACCTAGAGTTCGTTGACTAGGACTTTGGCCGGCCTCTACCCATCTTGCATTTCCACTTGAGAAGTAATCTTCAATTTCAGAAGGATCGATGCCATTTACCTTAGAGTAGATTAACCATAGGTTGTTAGCATAAACACTTAATTTCATACTATCAAATGGAAGTTTCTCCATTAAGGGTTTAGGAAATGTGTAACCTAAAGAGACTTGTCTCAACTTGATATAAGAAGCATCGTAAACCCATTCTTCAGCAACCCCATAAAGATTGTTAAAGTACGTACGGGGTTTTACATAATAAGAAACTTCTTGACCTGTGGTCATGTCAGCACCATCTACGCGAATACCACCAGAAGAAGGTTGTACATTGTTTACATTAGCAGAAGTAACTTCGTTTCCTGCATTATCAATTACTAAATCTCGTATGGGGTTACCCAGATCATTTGTTCCCACGGTTTGAGCACCGTTACCAGAACTAGCGTTAAACATTTTGGTTACAGAATAAAAATTACCTCCCTTTTGAAAGTCCATTGAGAAGTTTAAATTGAAGTTTTTATAAGTAAGCATATTGTTAAGTCCGCCTGTAAAGTCGGGCTGGATGTTAGCAACTTTCTCTATGGTATTGGTGTATTGTGGTGTACCAGATTCATCAAGAAGAATGTTGCCATTATCATCTCTTTGCCATTTTGTACCGTAAATATTTCCCCAATCATCTCCTTCGTCAGCGCGTAAAGAGGCATTCCACACACCTGCAAGTGTAGTTTGATCGGTCAGGTCATTTATTTTGATAACTTTTTTGCGGTATCTGGCAATGTTAAAAGTTACATCCCATCTAAAATCATCGTTAGAAAATGGGGTCGCAGCGAGACCCAGTTCCCAACCGTTTGTTTCATTAATAGACTCATTCCCGGTAGTTGCAGTGTATCCTGTAGCTCCGTTAATAGTTAATGAAGATGGAAGTTCACTATCTGTTCTGTTGAAATATGTGAAGTCTAAGCCAAGTTTATTCCCGAAAAACTTAAGCTCTGTACCCAATTCTTTTTCCTCTCTAATCCCTCCTTTTAGCTGAAGGTTAGCAAGTGTATTTGGAGTAGAGATACTCAACTTATCTTGATAAGAGTTTTGAATTGAATACGTATTGTTCAAGGTATAGTTGTCAGGAAATGAAGGTGCTTGAGCGATACCGGCTCGTAGTTTACCAAAGCTTAAGATATCATTGTTCTCAATAAATTTTGAGAAAATCAAACTTGCAGAAAGTCCATAAACATCTACGCTGTTGTCATCTAAATCAGCTGTAGAGCTCCACTCTTTTCTGTATGACCCATCTAAATAGATAAAATTGTCATAACCTACAGATGCTGTTGCAAACATAGAGTAGTTCTTAAAACGTACATGATCTCTGTCGTAGTTGATGTTACCTACTGAAGTTCTGATGCTGTAATAGTCTGGTATTTGAAGACCTCCTGTTGTAGCAGCATTTATGTATGAATAATTTCTTTGATTCCATTGTGCTCCAACATTAGCAACTACATCAAATGCTCCAAATTTATTATCGTAATTTAATTGAGTATATAGCTCATTAAATTCGTTAGTGATAGTTTGTTCAGAATAACCCGGTTGAGTAAGACCATACCAGGCTGTTTTGCTACTATACTCAAAGCTATTAAAGGTACGTCTGATATCTACTAACCCGCTTAAATGATCATTATATTCATACTCTAATCCAATACTTCCATAAACAGCATTTTTAAGTTGTTCATTAGTGTTTTCAGTGGCTTCAAAATAAGGAGAATTCCAGTAAAGTGGGGAGGGGTCTGATGCAGATTTCATATTCCAGGAATAGATCTGACCATTTTGTCTGTAATTTTTCAAACGATTCATGTCTAGTTGACGCTGCCACCACTGGTTGAAGTTAGAACCTAAGCCACCGTAACCTTGGCCCGGGAAATTTTCAGTCAATCGATACTGATAGTTGAAATTACCATTGAACTTCAATTTTTCAGAAACAGTATAAGAACCTTTAAAAGATACAGTAGTCTGCTCTCTGTTAGTATTAGGAACAATAAGAGATGTCTTGATGTTATTGATAGTGGTTTTGATATTATAATCGTCTCCACCTTTTAATAAAGAAAACGTTAAGTTGTTTGTCGTTGCAGTTTCGTAAAAGTCTCTGATGTTATCTGGGTTAGCAGACCATGGTCTTAATTCTCCAAAAGTATCTGAATTGGGAATAAAGCTATCCCAATGTCTTACCAGTGTTCCGTCTAATCGAGGCCCCCAGGATTCATCTGCAGAAAAATTAGGGTGCAGCTGACCTTCGTAGGTTAGAAAGTTTTGATCATATCCACCTCCATATTCGTTTTGATATTCCGGAAGCAAATATAAAGTAGACATAGAGAGAGCTTCGTCAATCGTTATACGCGCTTCACCATTTTTAGCTGTTTTAGTGGTAATGATTACTGCGCCATTTCGTGCTTCTGTACCATACAATGCAGTACCTGCAACACCTTTTAATACAGAAATATCTGCTACGTCTTCCATATTTATATCTGAAGAAGAGTAGATCTTAACACCATCTACCACATATAGAACCCCGGTTTCACCTCTTAAGCGTATTAATGCATTGTCAAAACTAGAACTGGGAGATCCTATGAGTTGTACACCAGCTATTTTACCCGCTAATGCACTGTTAATGTCTGTGTCTTTTGCTTGTACAACAGATTCACCTTTAACAGATTGTTGCGCAAAACCAAGACTTTTCTTTTCCCGCTTAATCCCCAGCGCAGTAACGACAACCTCGTCTAGACTTTCGCCAGATTTTAAGCTTATGTTATAATTGGTTTCTTGAGTTACGGCTACTTCCTGATCTACAAAACCCATAAAGCTTACAACCAGAACGTCTCCGGTAGCAGCATCAATGCTAAAGTTTCCGTCAAAGTCTGTTGAGGTACCGGTGCTGGTTCCTTTAATTACAACAGAAGCGCCTGGTAATGGTAAGCCAGTGTCGTCTACTACTGTACCGGTAAGTGTTTGCGTTTGAGCAAGGGCTAACTGTACAACTAATGCAAAGAATAGCATTAGAAATCCTTTTGTTTTGATTTTCATGTTAGTGATTTAGTTAATGTGAATTTTCGATAGAAAAACGTTTTACCATTTTTCTACGTTAACGAGTCTAGAGTTAACGTTTCTCGAAAGTACCCTTAGTAGATCACCTCCATTATGTAAATATTATCCTTTTGTTATACAATCCTTGCTTGTTGTTGTATTTATTTTAACATATTTTAGTACGATATCGTTATCATTATGTTTAATTATATAAGAATATAGTATTAAAAATTGAAAAATCCATCAATTATTGATGGATTTTTCAATTAGACCTATTTATAAGATAATTGTTAACGCTTACTTATTTTATTATGGGTTATTTGCTTTTGCCTGGAGCTCTTAAACGTACCTTTTTCAAAGGTTCTCTTAGCAGCGTGTTTGGTGCTTCTACCCTGCACACGAGCACGCCACATTCTAAAGCTAGAAGGTTTCAGTTCTCTGCGCATAAGCGCTATAACTTCTTGCTCTTTAAGGTTAAATTGAAATGCTATAGCATCAAAGGTAGTGCGGTCTTCCCAGGCCATTTCAATAATACGATCGAGCTCGCGCTCAGTAAATTCTGAATTAGTTTCAGATGTTTCCATAAACAGTTTTTTGTGAAAGATACCTTCACATACCAAAATTTGAAAGCTACTGCGTGTTGAATTTCAGTTTTTTAGAGATAATTAACGTTTTTAATAAATAGCTTAACACCATTGAGAATATTCGTTAATTCTCAGTAAAAAGTTTAAGTAATTTTTAGCGAGCGTATTTAAAAAGCAATTCTTCTGTCTATTACATTTACACGTTAACTATTAAATCAGATATTATGAAATATATTCAAATTGCAGCAGCCGGACTTTTACTGGCAACTTCACTTACTTCTTGTAAGAATGCCGGTGAAAAAGAAGCTCAGGTAGAAGAAGATACTAAAGAGGTGCAAACCGTAAAAGATAGCACCGCGGCAGAAAAAGCGCGTTACGCTGAAGCACAGCTAAAAACGGAAAGACCAATTATGCCAGAAGATTATGAGATCAATTGGGATGACGTTGAAGCAGATCCTACAATGAAAACAGATTTTGAGGCTTGGGATGACTACCGTACTTTCTCAGGGTCTTTAAGTGATTTAGAATTGAAAAAAGTGCCCGAAGCTGAGATCACAGATTATATCACACAACTAGAGCAAGAGGCAATGAATCTTGAAAATACAATTCCTCAATCTATAATGACTGAAGAAATTCAGGAAGATATTAAAGATATTAAAGAAGAAGTAGCAGATCTAAAAGCCATTACAGCTCAAGCTGGTGTTAATGAATCTAAGATCGCAAGTCAGGTAGAAGAATTGAAAGAGGCTTATGATGATCTTAATGAAGAGATTAAAGAAACTGTATCTAATTCACAGAAGCGTCTTTTTGACGATAATCAGTAATTAGATAAAATTTATTTAAAAATGTAAGGCTCTCATACAGAGAGCCTTTTTTAATGGTTTTAGTTAAAGAATGCCTAACGTTTAGGCGATTTCACCACAAGTTTTAGCAATACTTTATAAATCCTGATATGTTTAGAGCCTCCTGGATCCCATAACTTTGCAATGTTAAAACCCCAGTAGAATGAAATGGCACCTGCTTCAAATAGTAGTATTAACATCCTTATTCCTAAGTTGTAAAAACACTTTAGATACGCCTTCTTCTAAAATGGCGCTGCAGGCTCATGTAGAGCAACTAAATCCTGATGTAGAAGAGCTCGTTAAAAACTGGGATGGTTATTGGGCTTTAGAGCGAAATATCGCAATGATTGAAAATACAAATCCTTTAAACGCTATTGAGTTTATGGATAAGTTGGCCAACAATTGTAACGCGATGATCATGCAAATGCCTCAGGAATTAAAAAGACCTGAAATCAAAGAACAAGTAAAACGAGTAGATACAAGAATTAATGAATTTTACAGTGAAGTAAATCGGAGCGAAATTAGAGAAGGCGTGGTAGAAAATCACATAGAAACCATCATTAATGCTTTTGACACGCTCAATAAAAAACTCAATCGAGTTTTATAAAAGATGTAAAGTATATAGTTGAAGCCTCTTTATATAGAGGCTTTTTTTATGCGTAGCTTTGTGTACATTTGATCTTATGAAAATTAGCTTTTATCTTTTACTCATACTTCTTTTAAGTCTGAGTTCTTGTAAAGAAAAACAAGAAGTTGTTGCTGACCCCAGAGAGGCGACAGATACACTGCAGATTGCCTATCAGCCAAATAAGAAGCAAGAGATTATATTAACGCCTTCGGCAAAAAATGCTACAGAAAGCTGGGAGAATTATCTGGAGCTGGCAGCTCAGATAGATGCTTTAGACACGGTGCGCGTGGGATATTTGAGGGTAAATGGTAAAGATTGGATTAGCAATGCTTCTCTGGCACAAACTAAAGTAAAAGACAGTTTTGCAAACACGGCTATAGAATCTAGATTGACGGTCTTATTTACAAAGACTAATACACTTATTCAGGAAGCTTCAAAACTTGAAGTAGATACAGCGGCAGTTAATAAAGAAGCCACAGAATTATACAACACATTTCAGAACTTAAAGCTTCAGATAAATTTAAAGCATCAGAAATCTATTGAAGAATTACTAGAGCAATACGAGGTTGAAGCAGATTCGCTTTCAGCAGTTAAAGATTCACCAGAGACACGTCGTGACAGCTTGCTAAGAGCCAATAATGTCCCTGTCCAAAACTAAAAAAATGAAGAAATTACTCATTTTATTTATTGTAATAACTAGTGCATCCTTATTTGCACAGCAGCGTGATAAAACAGAAATGGCAATAAATAGCCAACTCGAAAAGTGGCATAAAGCTGCTGCAGATGCAGATTTTGATGCTTATTATGATCTGATGACTGAAGATGCTGTCTTTATAGGTACAGATGCGGATGAAAACTGGCAACTAGACCAGTTTAAAGCATATGCAAAGCCTTATTTTGATAAGGGAAAAGCTTGGAGTTTTACAACACTTGAACGAACTGTTTATCATCCTAAAAAGTCTAAAATAGCCTGGTTTGATGAACTGCTGGATACACAGATGGGTATTTGTCGCGGATCTGGTGTTATGCGCCTGGATGGTAAAAATTGGAAGGTGCAACACTATGTGTTATCTATTGCTGTCCCTAATGAAAATGTTTCAGAATTAACCCAGATTAAAAAAGAACACGATAGTTTGCTAAGGGCAAAAATGCGTGACAATTAATTTAAAATAATCCCTTATTATAGTTTATGAATTCAATGTTTAAAATGATGATTCCGGTATCTATCGGAATTTTAAGTTTAACCGCTTGCAAAGAAGAAGCAAAAAAAGATGATGCTGTTGCAGCGGTTCAAATTCCGGCGTTAGACCTAACTAATATGGATACGCTGGTTAAGCCACAAGATGACTTTTACAAATTTGTAAATGGAAATTGGATGCAAAATACAGAGATCCCTGAAGAAGAATCAGTTTGGGGAGGTTTTAGTGTTTTGCGTAAAAAAACGCGTGAAGATGTTTTAACCATTATTGAAGATGCGCGTAAAGAAAACACCTACGCTGCAGGTTCTGATCAGGCTAAAGCATTAGCACTTTTTGAAAGCGAACTGGATACGGTTGCGCGTAATGAAGCTGGTTTGACTCCGCTTAAACCCGCTTTAGATAGTATTGCGGCAATTGCTTCGGCACGTGATGTTGCACGGGTGGGACAAATGCGTAACGGCACAGGAACTCCGTTTTTTAACTTCAGAGTATTTTCAGATTTCTCAGACAGTAAGATGAATGCGGGTTATATTACTCCGGGAAGATTAGGATTGCCAGATCGTGACTACTATCTGGAGCAGGATGAAAAATCAAAAGAGATTCGGGAGCAATATAAAGCGTATATCAGTTGGGTTCTTGAGTATGCAGGTGATGAGAAAGCTAATGCTGAAGATGAAGCGGCACGTATTCTGGCTTTAGAAACTAAACTAGCAGAGCCAAAGCTTGACAAAGTAGAACAGCGCGATGCGCGTAACCTAAATAACCCAATGAGTGTAGCGCAACTGCAAAAGTTGACTCCGGCGATTGACTGGACCGCTTATTTTGAGAATCAGGGGTTACAAAAAGAAGTTGATACCGTTATCGTACTTCAGCCTAAATACATGAAAGCATTGCAAAATGTATTGACTACAACTCCAGTTGAAGATTTAAAACTGTTGATGAGATGGGCAACACTCAACTCGTGGTCAGATGCACTTACTACAGACTTAGAGTATGCAAACTGGGAGTTTTACAGCAAAACGTTAAACGGTACGCCAAAACAAAAACCAGCTGATGAGCGCGCACTTGCAACTGTAGATAACACTTTGGGTGAGGCTTTAGGTAAATTATATGTTGATAAAGTATTTCCGCCAGAGGCGAAAGCTAAAGCGGAAACTATGATCGCTAATATCAAAGAAGCTTTTAGAGACCGCATCAACAATCTGGAGTGGATGACCGACTCTACTAAAATGCAAGCTATTGAGAAACTGAATAAGTTCACGGTAAAAATTGGTTATCCTGACAAATGGGAAGATTATTCTAAGTTAGAAATCAGTGCTGATAAAGGATATTTTGAGAATCTATTAGCGGCAGGAGCTTGGTCTCTTGACGAGAATAATACAGAATATAAAGAACCGGTTGATAAAACGAAGTGGGGAATGTCTCCACAAACGGTGAATGCATATTTCAATCCTTCTTTTAACGAGATTGTATTCCCGGCAGCTATTTTACAACCTCCGTTTTATAACTATCAGGCTGATGAAGCTGTAAATTATGGAGGAATAGGAGCGGTTATTGGTCACGAAATTTCACATGCATTTGATGATAGCGGTGCGCGTTATGACGGTGACGGTAACTTAAAAAATTGGTGGAGTGATGCAGATCTAGAAGCATTTACAGAACGCAGTGGTGCTCTTGCTGAACAATATAGCAATATTGAAGTTGCAGACAGTTTATACATCAATGGTAAATTTACTTTAGGTGAAAATATTGGAGATTTAGGCGGACTTCTGGCTGCTTACACTGGATTGCAAAAATTCTATGAGAAAAACGGAAGACCAGAAGAAATAGATGGTTATACACCAGAGCAACGTTTCTTCATCAGTTGGGCGACAATCTGGCGTACAAAAATGCGTGACGATGCGTTGCGTACTCGTATTAAAACAGACCCGCATTCTCCGGGAATGTACCGAGCTTATGTACCGCTTCAAAATATAGATGCTTTTTATGAGGCATTTGATATTAAAGAAGGCGACCCTATGTTTGTACCTGCTGAAAAGCGCGTGCGCATCTGGTAAGAAGATTTTAAATAAAAATCAAAAGCCCGAAAGCAATTTGCTTTCGGGCTTTTTTAGTTTTTAATTTCGTTTACCAAAGCAAAAGCCTGATTCACATATTCTTTTTCGAGAAAAAGAGTAAAATAGTTTGAAGTGGAAATCGCTTCAAAAATGGGTATGCCTTCGTAAGCAAGCAGCTTAAAGATATAAAAGTAAAGCCCCACTGTTTTTGAGTTATTTACCGGAAGTGCAATAGATAAAGAAGATAAGTCGTGCTTCACCATAACGCAAGTTTCTTTCTCAAAACAACGTTCTACAAGCTCGGTCAGATCGTTAGAAACCAGAATATTGCTTTCGTGAAAGGTGCTCGAATAGGTTAAATAAGCTTTGGGAATACTTTTAGTCTGTTCAAGCAATTGTGACTGACTTTCTAAAATGGTGTTTGAATTGAGAAAGGTAAAATCTGTAATGCCGCTGCGTACTACAATGTCTCCCAAGTCCCGCATCATTTTTTCATCAAGGCGTTTCTGCGGATAATAGCGTCGCAATGCCATTACAACAGAACCCACATTGACTGGCTTGCCTAATTCTTTTTCAATTCTGGGTTTAAAATCTTCGGCTAGTGCGCTGTAATTGATGATCTTACGCATCAGCGCATCTTCGGTATACGGCTGGTGTTTGATAAGTTGTTCTACGACAGAGGTTATAGTTTTCAATGTTATATATTTAACAATTTGTACAAATTTATATAAAATTGTTGAATTTTTTTCTTGCTTCTTTTTTTCAGCTTAACTATGCAGCATTAATTTGATGAAGATGAATGTTTTAAAATTTGGAGGAACTTCAGTAGGAAGTGCTCAAAATATCAGAAAAGTAGTAGAAATTCTTTCTGTTACCGAAAAGCCAAAGATTGTGGTGCTTTCTGCAATGTCTGGTGTTACAAACTTATTAGTAAGCCTCAATCAGGCAAGTATAGATAAAGATTCTGCACAAATCACCAATGTGCTGGAGCAGCTTCAGGCTAAACACTTTGAAGCAATAGAGAATCTGTTTACCGCAGAAAATCAGCCAGAAACAAAAGCTCAAATTGAGACGTTTGTAGCTGCTTTAAAAGACATCGCAACTGGTGGACGTACATTAACCACCTATGCTGAGTTGGTGACTTATGGTGAAACCATCCTTACCTGGATGATTTCAAAATTCTTAGATCAGGAACAGGTAGCAAATGTGCTTTTAAACGCAAGTACATTTATGAATGTAGGCACTGTTGAAAACCCAAACATCGATTCAGTTTCTGAAGCTTTATTGCCACAATTGGAACAAAACCCTTCTCAATTATACATTACACAAGGTTTTGTGTGTCGTGATGAGCGGGGTTCTTTAGCAACACTAAAGCGTGGTGGAAGCGACTTTAGCGCAACCATTATCGCAGCAGCGGTTTCTGCTGCCGGTGTTCAGATCTGGACAGATATTGACGGGTTGCACAACAACGATCCTCGTTATGTAGAAGGTACAAACCCTATTGAGCATTTGACCTATAACGAAGCAGCAGAGCTTGCTTATTTTGGAGCAAAAATTTTGCATCCGCAAACCGTGGCTCCGGTAATAGATCGTGATATTCCGGTTTGGTTAAAAAATACGTTTGAGCCTTCTGCTCCCGGAACTAAAATTTCTAATGAGTACCATAACCGGGGTTTAAAAGCGATTTCTGCAAAAGATGGTATTACCGCTATAAAAATTAAATCGAACCGTATGCTAGGTGCTCACGGTTTCCTGAGAACGATTTTTGAAGTGTTTGACCGTCACGAGACCTCAATTGATATGATTACTACTTCTGAGGTGGCTATCTCATTAACCATTGATGACACCGCTCACTTAAAAGCTATATTGACCGAACTTTCAGTAATTGCTGAAGTTACTGTCGAAGAAGATCACAGTATTATTTGTATTGTAGGAGAGAACCTTATTGCAGACCACGAGTCGTATAAAGCATTTGGTATTCTCAATTCTATCCCGGTGCGTATGATTGCATATGGCGGTAGTAATAACAACATTTCTCTTTTGGTTCCAACACGAGAAAAGATAAGTGCCTTACAATACTTAAACGCGCAATTGTTCCAACTAGAAGGAGCAATAGCTTAGACTTTTGTTAGTTAGTGTTAGCCTTTCTTCTGACCAACCAGAAGATTAACATGAGAAACCCGGTAGGTGCTTGCCGGGTTTTTTTATTGGCACCGCCAAAAGGTTTAATACCCCGAAGCTTGTTTCAAAATGGGGAATTTGTTTTAACGAATGATTCATAGGGTTTTCCCGAGGTAGTTTACTCAGAAATGAGTTTTAAGCTTTATAGGTTTTTTTGAAACGTATAGCCTAATAAAGGTTTTAAAGTAACAGAGTCTATTTGTTTAAAAGTCTGATCTCTATCAGATTCATAAACAGGAGGTTCCAGACCTAAAGCTTCTGCTTGTTTTTTATAATAAACCGCTTTTGCAGGATGCTCAGGGTGTACCGCATTTATGATATGACCAAAAGCATTTTTATAAATCACGCCTAAAATAACACCCATACAATCTTGACGGTGAATAAGATTCACTGACGCGTTACCATTGCTTAAACCCGTACGACCGGCAAGGTATTTTACCGGATTTCGGCTACCGCCAAAGAGTCCGCCAAAGCGTATTACGGTAGTTTTAACCGCAGTAGACTTAAAGAAAATCTGTTCAACTTCTACTAGTTGCTTGCCTTTGTTATCCTGAGGTTTGGGTACATCAGCTTCGGTAACTTTTCCTTGAGAATCGTCATAAACGCCTGTACTGCTTATTAAAATCACTTTTTGTACAGAAGATTTTTCAACAGCATCCAGCAATTGGGCCATCCGCAAAGCGTGGTTGTGACCCGTATTTCGGCGTAAACCAGGCGGAATTAAAATGATCAGAATTTCAGAATCTGCTAAAAACGAATTGATCTCCCCGCGAATTTCGTCTTCTGCAATTTCAACCTGATAGACATCAACGCCGTAGGTTTTCAATTCTGCTTGTTTGGTTTTAGAAGTAACCGAACCTTTTACGGTATGTCCCAATTCTTGTAATTGCGCGGCCAGTGGTAGTCCCAACCATCCTAATCCTGCGATAGCAATCCTGCTCATAATAATTCAATTTTAAACAATGCTTTTAAAATTCGATTTGCTGTTTGGTGATCAGCGCATCGGTATTTACAAAAGGCATTGGCATAGCATTTAAAGGGCGCGAAGGTAGGTCAAAGCTTGTGTTTTCTAAAAGATCATAGCTATAATCAAAAAGCGTAAATTGCAACGGCGCACCTGCTGCTATTGTTAAATGCACTTCGAGCGGTTCTCTGTCAACAAGCCGGTAGCTCAATAAATAGTCTGTAGAGCGATTTGCTAACGGAAATGCTTCGCCTTCTCGGGATAAAACCTCCTGCCCATTAAAGCTTAACCGGTTAAATGGAGTGCCTTTTGGACACAATAAAATCATATCTCCCACATTGCGTTGTGGAAATACAGTGAAATCCAGTCTGCGCTCACCATCAATTATAGTATCCTTAGAAGTGTAAATTTGCGAAGGTGCAACAAAAGTTACCGGTGCTTTTGAAATATAAGAATACCGACTCCCGTATTTCCCGGATTCCGGATTTTTACCGGCTTCTTCTGCGGTTTGTATATGTTCTCCCAAACTAGTTTTCAGCCAATCGTCTAGCTGGTTGTTGTAAGTAGCAAAAAATGCTTCTTCAGTATCTGCATCGTAAACATAGTTTAAACTGGTAGGAAAACGTCTTTCTTCGGTGAAGTCAGATTTTGCATACGCCGAAATAAAAGCACCAACACTCACGAGTAGAAATAAGATTGCAAGTTTGCCTTTCATCTTATAATAGCCCATCACCGGAAGCAACAAGCCAAAAAGTAATACGGTAAGCGCAGTTGCTGCTACCAGCATTTTGAGACCCAGACCCACAGGAAATTCTTTGATATAATGGGTTATGATAAATAGGGCCGGAGCAGAAAGAAGGGTGAGTAGAAACAAGTTGGGCTTGTCGCTTTTTAAAATTAAAAACACACTCAGCAATCCAAAATAAATAGGAATTACAAAAAAGGAAGCGCCTTCTAAATACAGGCCTACTCCGGTTGCAATGAGTAGCCAAAAGAATAACGGTGCAAAACTGAGTGAAGCTGCTGTGTTGGGTTTATAGAAGAGTTTATAAATGAAAAAGGTAAGTGCTAAAATAAGCGCGACAAAACCGGCTAAAAGTTCATAACCATTATAAGGAAAGCCTTGTAAAATATCGGCTTGTGCAGGGTCTAGTGCTAAAATTGCCTTCCAGCCCAGGCTAACTAAATAGGCTAAAACAAGCGAAATGAGTAACGGAAGAAACCCGCGTAAAACCCCTAAAACTGTGAGTTGTTTTTTGCGCATTCCATATAGGAGTACCATAAAAAATAAGATCCAAGCACCTATTAGCATCGGTAAAATCCAACTGAATGGATAATAAGCCATTTTAAGTATAGGAAGGTTAAAATAGACATAGTCCTCATCTGCTTTTAAGTTGAGATCTGCATCTTTAAAATAGTCTAAAAGAGCCGATAGATACCTGCCTTGATGTTCTAAAGACTCCGGATCTAGACGGCTGGGAATATCATTGGCTGTGTGGTAGTCAAAGTGATCGCCAATAAACGCAAAGAAAAATCCATCAATATCGCCATCTTCGCGCAGGACAGTAGAGTCAGTATCGTTAGGCAATAATTTATAAACGCTATACATCAGCGAGTTTGCATACGGATGAGAAGGGTTGGCTTCAGCAAAAGCCTTGATCAGTTTGCCGTTCCCGCCGTTGGTCTCTACGATCATATTAGAAGGGCCGCCGCTTCCACGGGCTTCAAAGTTTAAAGCCAGGTCTACATCTTTTGCCCATGGATGCTTGTTCACAAATACCGAAGCACCATTAAGACCTAATTCTTCAGCATCTGTAAACAAAATAATAATATCATTTTTGGCTTTTTCGCCTTTGGCTAAATAGGCTCTTATGGTTTCTAAAATCGCAGCAACTCCGCTTCCGGCGTCACTTGCTCCGTGTGATGCTGTATGCGGTGCACTGTCGTAATGCGACATCAGCAAAAGCGTCTGACCAGAACCTGTACCGGGAATGCGTGTGATTATATTTTCAGCTCTGCTTAAAGCGCCCCAGCCGGGTTTATATGCAAAATCAGTTTGTATTTGTGTCTCGAGACCAAAACCTTCTAGCGTTTTTACGATATAGTTTTGCGTAGTTTGATGTGCCGGCATTCCCACGCCATGCGCTTCACGAGCTATAGAATCTACAAAAGCTTGTGCACGCGCAGTAGAAAATGCTGTTAGCGGAGTGTTGGCATCAGCTATACTTTGCGGTTTGTGTGTGTAAAAACTAAAATAAATAAGCCCCAGAATGAGCAAAAAAGAAAGTACGGCAGCGTAATGCGTTTTCATAGGTAGACGAATATTCGGTTAAAGGTAGTAGGAAAGACCGGTATGTACAAGACTTGAAGTGATTTGAAAATTTGATAAAGAAATCGTTTTCTATATCTCGGATATTTTGTCTAATTTAAAGAGTCTAAAAATATAAGCATATGGGAATCAAGAGTTTTATGGGTAAACGATCTAAAGTTGTTGCCGAAGAAGTAAATATTAAAGTTTCAGATTATATGACAACAAGGCTTATCACATTTACACCTGACGAGTCGATAATGGATGTGATGCAAAAACTGATCAAGTACCGTATTTCAGGAGCACCGGTTGTGAATGAAAACTATGAGTTGTTAGGCGTTATTTCTGAAGGGGATTGTATCAAGCACATATCAGATAGCCGATATCATAACTTGCCAATGCTCAATGCAACTGTAGGACAAAACATGGCAATTGATGTGGAAACTATAGATGGAAATATGAATGTGCTGGATGCAGCTCGCTTTTTTATTGAGCGTAAACACCGCCGTTTTCCTATTGTTGAAAATGGAAAACTAGTAGGGCAAATCAGTCAGATGGATGTGATAAAGGCTGCTTTAAAGTTAAAAGGCGCAACCTGGAAGTAATTCGATTGATTTAAGGTCTCACTTTTTTAAAGTAAAATGTCCTGTTTTAAATGTATTATCGGTAAATGTAGCTTTAAACCAATAGTCGGTTGATGGTAGCATTCTGCCATTATAAGTACCATCCCAAGAATCATTTTCATTAAGAGATTTTACTAATTTGCCAAAGCGATTGAAAATATTGACTTTTTCAATAATCTGGGACTGTGATGAAACCGGCGTCCATAAATCATTGTAACCATCATTATTAGGTGTGAAAAATTTGGGAAAAGTGTAACTCATATCCGATATATTTTCTTCACAATTTTCTAATAATTGAATATTAACGATTTCTTCTGTAAAACAGTTGTTTTCTGAATAGACTTTTACTCGATAGCTTCCGGTCTTTTCAGCATTTATATTGGTCAAAGTTGGATTTTGAATAGTGCTAAAGAATCCTTTAGGGCCAGTCCACTCGTAGCGAGATCCTGTAGATGACTCTAATTTCAAATCAGAATTAAGGCAACCTGAGAGAGTAATTAGACGAGGTGTTTCTATATCATTGATAGTATCAGAAAGGTTGAACTTTAATATCCACCAATCACGGCTATAATTACTTTCAGTTTTATCGCCAGAAATATTAGAGTCTGACCATCCTATTTGAATATAATTACTCTGAGAATCTTGAATAGTACCTAAGTTTCTGTCTAAACCACTTCCTCCAAAACGTTTATCTCTTATAAATTCGCCATTTTGACTAATTATAGTAAGCCAGTAATCACTGTCTCCGTTAGAAGGTTCACTTACATAACCAAGAGGGTCAGAATACGTGTCACCAGAAATAACTATATTTCCTGAACTATTTTCAAAGAGAGCGGTAGCTGATTCTGTATCATTTCCTCCTAAAGTTTTATCCCAAATGACTGTGCCATCAGTGGTGATTTTCAGAATCCAAATGTCTATTGAGTTGCATATTGGCGCTTCTGATTTATCAAAATTAATCTGAGAATTCGATGTTCCTGAAACTACAAAGTTCCCATCGGAGCTTTGGATAATGTTACTGCTGATGTCCCCATGTGTACCACCATAAACATGATCCCATATAATTTCACCTAAAGAATTGATTTTAATGATCCAAAAGTCAGATGTTCCATTATCATTTAGTACATCTTCTGATTTGTCTTGAGAAATGGAAGAATTTGAACTAGCAGCGATTATAAAGTTGCCGTCATTGGTTTTCATTATTTGACTTGGAATATCGTCTTGAGTTCCACCCAAGGTTTTTTGCCAGATTTCATTTCCATCAAAATCTAACATAAGTAACCAAATGTCAGACTCACCTTTCAATGCTGCAGTCTTGCTTCCAGAAATTGGACTGTCTGAACCACTAGCAATTAAATAGCCTTGGTTGGTTACTACGGCATTTGCTACTCTGTCTGTACCAGCCCCCCCATACGTAAGATCCCATTCAATATTTAGATTAGTATCTAGTTTTACGATCCAAATATCATCCCAACCACCATAAAAAACATCAGTTTTATCGCCATTAGAATCAGAAGTTGAATTACCCAATAGTAGATAACCACCATCATGGGTTTCAAATATTTGCGAAATATAATCAGTTCCGTCACCTCCCAATGTTTTTTGCCATTGAATAGAACCATTTTCTTTTTTTAATGAAACAAGCCAAATATCTGAAGCTCCATTATTGGTATCCGTAATATCTCCCGTGTTGTTGTAGGTATATCCGGCAACTAGATAGTTGTTCTCTTTTCCTTCTTTAATAAAACTACACCAATCATGGTTTATGCCTCCTAGTGTTTTTTGCCAGACAATTTCTTGAGCTTGTACGTTGTAGATACAGAAAAGTAAGAGGAAAATATTTAGAATTCTAGGCAAGAAATAAGTGTATTTTTCTGCAAAATAAATTATTTTTTTGAATTCCTAGCTTAAACTTAAATGCTACTACCTGGAAGTTGTCAGTTGCGTCTTACCAGAGCATAAAAGTCATTGTCTAGCGGAAGATAGCCCTGATCATAAACAAAGTAATAAACGGTGCCGACCTTTGTAGTATAAATGCTGGTAAACAAATTAAAATCAAAACCTGCTAAAGCTAATTTACTCTTTGTGGTTTTGGTCTTGTCGTCAGGATTTAAAGACTCGAGAATGCGATAATTTTTACGCAGTTTGTTATTGGTATTTCGTATCAGGTTCTTTCGGTCGCTGTTGAGTTTATTGTTTGCAGCATTTCTGCACGAGTCGCTGCAGTATTTTTTATCTGCGCGACCTATAATTTTATCTCCACACTCCGGGCAAGTCTTTTGCATATTCTAAAATAATGATTTTCTAGGAGTTGAGCGCATTTTTAATATGTGCTAAATGATGCCTGCAGTGCCAGTCATACATCCCAATGGTTTCTGCTAAGGTAAACTGTTTGCCGTGTTCCGGGTGAATGTAAGTCCGTTCCAGATCTTCAGGTTCTAATACCTTTAGTAGAATCGCCCAGCGCAGATGTAAGCCTTCAATAAGTTTAAGTGAAGCTTCTATAGGTGTTGATGCAGTATCAGGCAGCTCAGCCCACTTGTCTTCAAAGTAGGGTTTGATTTGTGGAGTGTTTTCAGTTAATGCCAGTTTAAACCGTATAAATGCATGCATATGACTATCTGCGCAATGATGTACAAGCTGCTTAATATTCCAGCCATCGAGCCGGTAGGTTTTTGCTAAGCTATCTTTGGAAAGATTTTTGGTTAATTGGGTAATTGATCGCGGAAAATCTTGAATGGTATGAATCCAGTTTTCGATTTGAGAAGCTGTGATAGTTTCCGGTTTTTCAAAAATCCCTATAGGATATTTTAATTCTTGAAGATCCATAGTAATAACTTGTTTAGTGAGCTAAAGTTACTGGATAATTTAAATTGAAAATAAGTTCTTATAAAAGAAAGAGCCGGTATTTCTACCGGCTCTTGCAACACTTACTTAAATAAAAAAATTCTATTGATTAAGCCTCACAACTTACGCAGGCTTTTTTCTGCTTGAATTTTTGAGCAGCATTCATGCTGTGCTGGTAATACAAAGATTTTAACCCCAGTTTCCAGGCAGTAATATGAATTTTATTGATGTCTTTAACGGGCATTTCCGGGTGAACGATGATGTTCACAGATTGACCTTGGTCAATATGGTTTTGTCTGTTAGCAGCTTGGTAAACGATGTCTAATTGATCGATTTCAGAATAGGTTTTAAATACATCTTTTTCTAAGTCTGATAAGAAATCTAGATGTTGAACAGAGCCATCAAAGTCTCTGATGCTTCTCCAAACTTCAGTAGTATTTTTACCTTTTTCTTCTAGTAAATCAACTAAAAACGGATTTCTAATTGTGGTTTTTACTTTAGCGATATCTTTTACATAGGTGTTAGACCAAATAGGCTCTATCCCCTGTGATACCTGACCTAATATAAATGCAGATGAGGTTGTGGGAGCAATTGCATTTAAAGTTGCATTGCGTCTTCCATAACCTTTTAAAGCTTCAGGTTCGCCAAAACGATCTGCTAAAGCTGCTGATGCCTGGTAGGATTTTTCTTTGATAGTTCTAAAGATTTCACTGTTTAGATCATAGGCTTCCTGACTGTTGAACGGCAACATTTTAGATTGTAATAGCGAGTGCCAACCTAAAACACCTAATCCTAATGCCCGGTTTTCTTTAGCAAAATTATAGGCTCTTTCCATAAACAAGAAGGTCTGGCGATCTTCACGGCTATCAGAATCACGATAAACCTCTAGTTTTTCACAGAATTCTGTAATCACAGCATCTAAGAAATGAACCATAGTTTCTACGGCATCAGTATTTTTCCATTTATCATAGTGTAAAACATTAACTGAAGAAAGTACACAAACAAATGACCAATTTTCATTAGAGGGTAACATGATTTCTGTACACAAGTTACTAGCGTAGATCGTGTGATTGTTATCTCTAAACACATCTGCAGCACCGTTGTTTGCATTGTCTTTAAAGAAGATATAAGGATATCCCATTTCCCCGCGACGTTGCAGTACTTTAGCCCATACAGCACGTTTTTTCTCGTCACCGGCTACCATGTCTTCCATCCACTGGTTGGTCACCGATACGCCGTGTGTTAATTCTTGAATAGGATTACCTTCGGTACCTATTTCTAAGAACTCTTCAATGTCCGGGTGTTCAACCGGTAAGTAGGGAGAAAAGCGACCACGACGTACAGAACCTTGACTTACGACATCAACCATAGATTCAAAAAGCTGCATAATGTGTACAGCTCCAGAAGCCTGACCGTTATTTTTCACATCAGCACCGCGATGTCTAATTTTTCCAAAATATCCAGAAGTACCACCACCTAGTTTAGACATCATACCTACTTCAGACTGGGTGTATAAAATGTTACCCATGTCATCATCTATATGAGAACCGAAGCAGCTAATTGGCAAACCACGCTCTTTACCAAAGTTTGACCAAACCGGAGAAGCCAGTGAATAAAAACCTTCGCTCATATAGCCGTAGAACTTATCTGAAAAACCAGCTATACCTAATATAGTTTCTGCATGATCTGCAATTTCACGGATACGCCCTTCTGGAGTAACTCCTTTAGTAAGGTAGCCTGATGCTAAAAAGTTTCTACTGAAATCATTTAACCATTCAAACTTATGTTCTTGCTTTTCTGATGAATTTTTAAGCGCTTCTTTTCTCGCTTGTGCAAGGGTATCAGTTGCGCTTGTGGTTTTTTGTTGTAACTCTTCTCCGAGGTGTAATTTTGATTCGTTCATTGTTTTAAAATAAGTCGTCGCTGGTTATACTTTGTGTTCTTTTACTATAGTTGATGGAGCGTTTTACAAAAAAGTCTCCGTGTTTGGTGCCTATGATCTCATCGTCAAACCATTCGGTTTCTGCGAGAAGGGTTTCATCTACCTCAAATATTTTTTCGATTCCTATACTTTCAAGGGAATCATTAAATCTCTTTTTGATGAATTCTTTAACCAAAACTTTTGGTAAAAATTCTATTTCGCCTGCTTCAAAAATCCAGTCTATGATGTCGCTCTCTGCTACAAATGCATCTTTACACATATCTTGAATCATACTATGGTAATCTGCATCAAACCACTCCGGATTTTCGTCTTTAATGATATTGATGATGTCTATACCAAAATCTCCGTGAATTTGTTCTTCTTTAGAAGTCGCTTCTACCACGTTAGAGATGCCTTTTAAGACGTTTCTGTGTTTGTTGAAGGCCATAATGATCAAGAACTGCGAGAACAGGGATACGTGCTCTATAAATAAAGAGAACAATAAAACAGACTCGGCATATTCTTTATGATCATCACTTTTAGCGTTTTTTAAAGCGGTTTCCAAGTAATGAACACGCTTCATAATCACCGGCTTTTTCTTCAGGTTTTTAAATTCCTGATTAAGGCCTAAAATTTCTAGGAGGTGTGAGTAGGCATCGTGGTGTCTTACTTCACTTTCGGCAAAGGTTGCGCCTACAGAACCAATTTCTGGCTTAGGCATTTTATGATAAATATCACCCCAGAAGCTTTTTACAGCTACTTCTATCTGAGAGATGGCTAGCATCGTATTCTTTATAGCGCTACGCTCAGTATCAGAAAGGCGGGTTTTAAAATCTTGTATATCACTGGTAAAATTAAATTCTGTATGAATCCAATAGGAGTGTCTAATTGCAGGCACATATTCATAAAGTGCAGGATAATCGTATGGTTTTAGGTTGATTCTTTTTTCAAAAATGTTAGCCTTTCTTTTTTGAGCCTGCTCGTTTCTATATAGGATATAGGCTTTTGCAACATCAAAAAAACCACCTTCCATCAGTTTGTTCTCCACAAAATCCTGAACCTCTTCTACAGTAGGTTTGTAAGCAGTATCTGCATTTTTACGCTCCAGAAGCGCAGTATAAACATTTTGAGAGATTTCTTCTGCATCCTTAGGGCCACCGTGTTCAACCGCGGTCATGGCTTTTAAAATAGCGTTTGTGATTTTGTGTAAATGAAAGGTTTTGGTCGTAAAATCCCTTTTTATTACCTCGGTAATTTCCATACAAGTAGACGTTAAAAAATGATAGCTTTTGAGAAGTATAAAGTTGAAATTTTAATGCCTTGCATGGTGAGTGGTGGTGCTAACTTTTTCAACATTGTTATCAACATTGTATTTTGACACATGCTAAAAGTTGTCAAAAAAATAAGTTTAATTAATTGATTTTCAATAATTAATGTTTTTTTAAAATGTAAAAAGTTTACAGAAAATTAATTTTAAATTAATAATTGTGTTTTAAAGGAAAAGCTTGCAAATGCTAGTAGCGAAGCACTTAACCTAAATGGAAAGTTTTGTGTTGTCAACGTTCATAACTTATAAAATTGTGGATAAAATATGCGAAGATATTAGGCTTTTTCTAATTGTTATTTATTCGTAAAAAATCATTAAAAAGTTGGCAAACTATAAGTCTGTTAGGTTAAGCTGTCTACGAAGTTTAAAAATTGATCTAAATCAGATTTTGTCGTTGCCAGAACGACCGAGATACGTGTTGCTCCTCGCATTTTTTGTATGGCATTAATGAGTTCTCGATATCCACCTTGATGGTTACTGGTAAAAAAATCGGGTAATTTGTCAGAATTAACATCATTGCTGGTCTTATCAATACCCGTATTACAAAAACAGCCGGGGCATAATGAAATATAATGAGCATTGGCTCTGCGCTCTATCTCTTCAAATGGAATTTACGTAGCTGCAGAATCATAAAAACACATAATCAAAGTTCTTCCGGTTTGAAGGGGGTCTTGTGGACCAAAGAGTCTAACTTTTTTAGTTTCATTTTTTATGATTGAGGTTGTTGAGTTTATTAAAAAGATATTTAGAAAGTGAATTTACCCGTTTGTTGATGCGTTGTCTTCCAACAGCATTTACATAATCTAAACCGGTTTTTAGAGCAGGAATATCTAGATAATTTAAGGTTACATTCTCAAAGCGCTCATGGTTTTTGGTTAAATAATGATGCGGAGGTTTGATGCTGGCTAGAGTTACGGTACCATCCGCAAACCAAGGTTTAAATAATTCACTGAATTTTGATTTCTGAGCCAGCAGCGCACCCAGGCCTGTGGGATAACCAAAAATCTTAAAAATGATAAGGAGACAAAATCGGGTTCGATCCTAGACAAATTCAATTCTGATGTGGGGTAAAGGCCGCAGCATCTAATAAAACATCCCAATCAAGATCTTTAGCTTTTTTTTCCAATTCAGATCATGTGGTACTCGTGAAACATTCGATTGTACCGGATAAAAAAAAGTCTTTTAGCTTGTCTTTCTCGGCTTAGCTCAATAGGTAGTTCTTCTTCATTTTCATGAATTCTGAGATCTTCAACTTGAATACGAATATAATTATTGGAGTCATCTTTCGTCTTGCAATATTCACGAATTCCATTTACGGAATTGTGAGTGTCAAAAAGTAAGATATTCACTGCCTGTTGTAAATGGGTTGCATTCTTCTACAATCTTTAAAGCGCCTGAAGCATTTTGTGTAAGAACGCAGTAATACTTTCTGTTTTAAAAAAAAATCTAAAAGCCGTTCGTACATATTCCACAAGTTTTGTTGCGCGCAAAGAGGGAGATTCGTAGAAGGTGGTGAGCGTAAAGTTGGACTGTTGTTAGGTTGCTGGGAAATTGTCTGTAATAGTTCTAAAAGGCAATAGGTTATTTTTTAACAAAGTTTTTTTTGATTAGTAGTGCTTATTATTCCGAATACAAACGCTTACAAACGACTATAAGCGAAAGTAATTGTTTCGCAACCGATTAGTATTTGTTTCCACATGCATCTTTGCAGTGTAAATAATTATTAACTGTTTAACGTAAAACAAAAATCATGAGCACATTAAGAAACAAAGTACAGTTGATCGGAAACTTAGGCAATGATCCTGAAATCGTAAATCTGGAATCGGGTAAGAAACTGGCAAAATTTAGTATTGCAACTAATGAAACTTACAAAAACAATAATGGCGAACGCGTCACAGATACGCAGTGGCACAATGTAGTTGCCTGGGGTAAAACGGCAGAAATCGTTGAAAACTATGTCTCAAAAGGTAAAGAAATCGCCATAGAAGGAAAATTAACCTCTCGTTCTTATGAAACCAAACAAGGTGAGAAACGCTATTTTACTGAAATTTTATGCAGTGAACTGTTGATGCTGAGTAAGTAGGCTGCTCCCAATCTAAATTAAAAATGCCACGATAGTTTTATATCGTGGCATTTTATTTTTATAAAGTTTTAAAGAAAAGCGATTTTTAAAACAAATTTCGAACGATCCAAAAGATGATTATTATAGAGAAAACAACCCAAATAGCTAATGTTCCATAGAATGTTTTTCGAATTTGGATTAGCTTGTTATTATAATTATTCTTGATGTCTAAAAAAGCGCCAAAACCAACATACGGTAAAGCAATCAAAAACAAAGCGTTTTTTTCAAACGCAAGGAGTATGTTTCCATTTAGCAAATGATGTAATGCTCTTTGAGAGCCACAACCTGGACAGAAAAACCCAGTTAATGTATAAAACGGACATTTGGGGAAAAAGCCTACTTCCAGAGGATTGTATGTTTTGTAAATATAGGCAGTAGACACTATCAAAATTGCACTGCCTATATAGATTAATTGTTTAAAACTGACTACTGGCAACACCTATAACAATTAGTATTACATACAAAAATGCAAAGCTTACAGCTACTACGGCGCTTACAATTGTCCATTTTTTGGCTTCTTTTGAAGCGCGTTCTGCGCCTTCTATATCGCCTGCATAGAAACGAGATTCAACTTTTGCAGCGTTAACAATACCGGCAATGCCAAAAGGTAAGCAGCATAAAACAGTAGATAAAATAGATTCTACAAGCCAGGTTTTTGGAGGTCTTTGGTTGTTTAAGTTTTCCAATATATTTTATATTTTAATTAGATATCAAAATTATTAATTTCAGCGAATGTCAATGATTAATTTTAAACTAAAAGTCCTTTAATTTTTACTAAAGGGCGTTTTAGTTTAAAAATCAAAACTTTATCTCACTTAGAGATTGAAGTAAAGGTTTACTTTTTATGCGTAAATCTTATTTAATCACATTATCCATTACCTCCTGGACAATTTCAGGATTTAGTAATGTGCTGGTGTCTCCAAGGTTTGACGTATCGTTAGAAGCAATTTTACGCAGAATACGACGCATAATTTTACCACTTCGGGTTTTAGGAAGTCCATTTGTAAACTGAATCTTATCCAACTTGGCTATTGGGCCAATTCGATCTGAAATCAGTTGATTGATCTCTTTGCGTAGATTGTCCTGATTACGACTTTCACCGGTTTCTTTCAAGATCACATACCCGTAAAGCGCATTACCTTTCACCTCGTGCGGGTAACCCACAATGGCGCTTTCGGCCACTGCAGGATGCTCGTTAATCGCATCTTCAATAGGTGCGGTACCCAGATTGTGACCGCTTACGATCACCACATCATCTACACGACCGGTGATCCGGTAATAGCCTACACTATCGCGTAAAGCGCCGTCGCCGGTAAAATACATGTTTTTAAACGCTGAAAAATAGGTCTCTTTATACCGTTGATGATTACCCCAAATGGTACGGGCCATTGAGGGCCAGGGAAATTTGATACACAACCTTCCGTCAACTTGATTGCCTTTAATTTCGTTGCCTTCTTCATCCATCAATGCAGGCTGAATACCGGGTAGCGGCAAAGTCGCAAATGTTGGAATCGCGGGGGTGGAGTAGGGAATAGGCGAGATCATAATTCCCCCGGTTTCGGTTTGCCACCAGGTATCTACAATCGGACTTTTTTTCTTCCCGATATTTTCGTCATACCAGTGCCATGCTTCTTCATTGATGGGTTCGCCTACGGTACCCAATACTTTTAAGGAGGTTAAGTCATACTTTTCTACGTGTTCCAGGTTTTCTTTGGCTAAAGCTCTAATTGCCGTTGGCGCTGTATAAAACTGGGTGACTTTATGTTTTTCTACAATCTCCCAGAATCTACCATAATCAGGATAGCTGGGCACGCCTTCAAACATAACGGTCGTTGCACCATTGGCCAGCGGACCGTAAACAATATAACTGTGCCCGGTGATCCAGCCGATGTCTGCCGTACACCAGTACACATCATCTTCCCGGTATTGAAATACATTTTTAAAGGTAAACGCAGAATAGACCATATACCCGGCTGTGGTATGTACCATTCCCTTGGGCGTTCCGGTTGATCCCGAAGTGTATAAAATAAACAGCGGATCTTCAGCATCCATAATTTCAGGAGCACAGGTAGTTTCAGCTTTTTCCAGAAGTGGTTGAAGCCATTGGTCACGCCCTTCTTTCATGTCGATTTCAGCATTGATGCGGTTTACAACCAAAACGGTTTCGACACTTTCGCATTTTTTCAATCCCTCATCAACAATTCCTTTTAAATCGATTGTTTTGCTACCCCGGAAAGAACCGTCGCTGGTGATAACCAGTTTACAGTCAGAATCATTAATACGTGTAGCAAGCGCACTGGAAGAAAACCCGGCAAATACTACGGAATGTATCGCGCCTATTCGCGCACAAGCCAGGACTGAAACAGCCAGCTCGGGAATCATAGGTAAATAAATGCAGACGCGGTCTCCCTTTTTGATGCCTTGTGATTTGAGTACGTTAGCCATTTTAGCAACGCGTTCATGCAACTCGTTATAGCTGATGTGCAGTGCTTCTTCATCCGGATTGTTGGGCTCAAAAAGGATGGCTGTTTTGTCACCCCGTGTACGCAGATGGCGGTCGATGCAATTTTCGGTAATGTTGAGTTTTGCTCCTTCAAACCATTTAAATTCAGGCTTATCAAAGTCATAGCTTAACACA
>Ga0207888_100179_pt1 | contig 37306 bp, 33 predicted proteins | sample LinPmetageLP43_FD_184055 | JGI IMG/M metagenome (GOLD analysis project Ga0207888, IMG submission 184055) | Marine viral communities from the Pacific Ocean - LP-43 (SPAdes) | ecosystem: Environmental > Aquatic > Marine > Oceanic | place: Pacific Ocean | collected 2010-08-27
AGCTCATAAAAAAAATCATTTAAAATCCTACCAAAAAAAATCCTTTTAGCCAGCGAAGCTAAATCTATAAAAGTATTTCTTAAATAAAAAAACCTCTGAAAAATTCAGAGGTTTAGTATATAAATCTTATAATAAAATTTTACTCTTATTAATTCTGAGACGTAATATTATTATTATCCTGTAGCTCCTGCTGTGGAATTTCAAAAGTAAGTCTCTCTTCATCAAAAGACATTGGAATTCCTGACAAAGACAAGTGATTACTAGCTCTAACGATCTGAGCCTTATTACGCTTCATCGCTAAATAGCTCTTACCCTCACCCCACAATTCCAAACGGGTTTGCTTATAAATTTCATCAAGCAAGGATTGACCACCTAAAGAAGACACATACGACGCGTCGTCCAATCTTTTAGACAAGAAGTCAGACAACTTAGTTTTAGCTTGTCCTTCCTGTCCAGATTTTGCCAAAGCCTCTATATTGAGCAATAAAAGTTCTTCGTAACGCATATAAACATAATCTGCTTTCACAATTTGAGACGATCCAAAAACTACTCGGTCTGAATCATAAAACTTCATATAAGGCTGAAGATATCTAGTAGAAGCAGGATTATCTAAGAATTGAGCGCGACGGGCATCATCTTCAGGCATACTCTCGTATAAACCTGCATCCATTGCCTTATTATCTCCTACTGCCGCGTAGCTATACGAATATAAATCTATTTGACCCCACCAAGAAACTAAACTTAACCCAATGTTTTCATTCAAATCTACACCCCACATCCAACTCTTAGATGCTACATTATTAAAACCTCCAAGAATTCCATCAACAGTATCATCAGGCTCCAAAATAGCCGCACTAGTATTTGACAATGCAGCATTCGTTACACTAACAACATCAGACCATCTATCTCTTCTAGAAGATAACACATAACCTAGAATAGTTTGCGCTACAGCTATATCGACCTCAGTTTTAGAAGGTCTAGAATAACCATCCAACAATTCAATGGCTTTATTTAAATCATTCTCCATTAAATCATACACTTCTTGTGTTGTTGATTTAGGGTTACCAACAAACCCTGGCTCAATATAAATAGGAAGAGTCTCTGCGGTCCAAGATGCCTCAACATCATTAATCATAAACTGAGTAAGATAGAAATAAGAATGCGCTCTCATCGCCAAAGCCTGACCTAAGGTATATTTAGTTTGATCATCTTCTGGGACAACATCATTCCCCCCTAAACTCTCAACAACAAGATTCGCCTGATTGATTACTCTATAGTAGTACCTCCAAACTTGGTAATTTTCTAACTGAGTAAAATCTTCCATAGCTTGTAATTCTGCTATTCGAGATCTGTACCATCCATAGGTACTAGTAGATAGAGCCATATCTCCACTTATCATATCACCATAGATATCATACCCCTTTTGACCAAAATCCTGTTGAGAATCCGTTCCTCCGGTGCCAGTAGTGAACATAGTTGCATAAATACCCGTCACAGTACCTTCTCCTAATTCAGGGTTTAAAACCACTGCATCAGAAAGCTGATCTGCATTGATTATATCCCCGGTTGGTTCCTCTACCAAAAAATCCTCACTACAACTTACGCCTAGCATAGCTACTGACGCAAGTAATAAAATTTTATTTTTATAAATTTTCATAATTCTTTTTTTTTAAAATTTAGCTCTCACTCCTATTGTGAAGGTAGTTAAAGGTGCATACAACCCACGTTCTGAATTACCGTCTTCACTAGTTGTCGGATTGAAACCATCTCTAGCGCCTTTAAAATATAAATTATCTCCAGATGCATATATATTAAGTCCAGAAAGACCAAATCTATCCAATGTAGGTTTATTAAATGTATATCCTAAAACAACATTATTCAAAGCGATAAAATCTGTTTTTGTCAAAAATCTGGTTGAAGTAGAATTTACATTAGGTATAACGCGATCAGCAATAAGCGGTACGCTTGTGATATCTCCAGGCTGTCTCCATCTGTTACGTACATCTGTATGACGGTTAGTCGCTGCAATACCCCCATTGTTGTCGTGCATCAATTCTGCATACTGACTATCGTAACCCCATCCTCCTACAGAATAGGTGAACTGCGCAGACAAGTTGAAGTTATAAAACCCTGCATTCAATCTAAATGCACCCTGAATATCCGGAATACCAGACTTACCTACATCCTTTTGTGTTGCATTTGCATAAGTTTTAGTTGTTTGACTTGCAACATTAGCATCTGGATTGTCTCCTAAATATTGTGTTAAAGAAATTATACTTGTCTCACCCGTATCTAGAACTCCATTGCCATTTGCATCATCAAAATACTGATTCCACATAGGGAAACCATCTTCAGGATCTACTCCAGCGTATTCACGAATGTAAAAATCAAATATTGAAGAACCTTGAGAATACCCATAACGCCCAACAATATTCAATTCTGAAGGCTCTTGAGTTTCTGGATCTATAGGCATTGTTCTAATTTCATTATCATAAATAGCACCGTTCACACTTAAATCAAGAGATATATCAGATGTTTTTAAGATATGACCCGTTACATCAAATTCTAAACCACTGTTTCTCAACACACCGTCATTAACAGTTATCGTAGCGACCCCAGAAGAAGGACTGATTCTCCGATCAAAAATAAGATTATCTGTATCTTTAATAAAATAGTCAACTGTAGCATCAATGTAAGAGCCTAGTCCAAATTCAAGACCTACTTGATACTGTTTAGCGGTTTCCCAGGTAAGATCTGGGTTTGCAAATAATTCAGGTGCAACTGCAAACTGATCATTTAGGTTGGTTACCTGAAAAGTATTTATACCTGTATAATAATCAACCCCACTCTCATCACCAGTGATACCAAATGAACCTTTAAGCTTTAAAAAACTTATAAAATCATTATTAAATAAAAAGTCTTCATTAGAAACAACCCAAGCAGCACCAACAGAACCAAAAGTATCCCATTTATCATTAGCAAATCTAGAAGATCCATCTCTACGAACTGAAGCCGTCAAGTAATATCTATTATCAAAATCATAATTAAGCTGAGCAAAGTATGACTCTAGAGTTCGTCCCTGAGTAAAACCAGTAGGTTGTTGCAAGTTTATAATATAATTATCCAATTCTAGTCCTTGAGGAATAATAGCCTTAGCTTTATAAGTAGTCTCTAAAGTCTGACTAAAATCATTACTCTCATGAGCAGCTAAAACTTCAAATGAGTGAGCTCCAAAATCTTTTTTATACCTTAATAACTGTAAGAAATTAGTAGTGGTACTTTTTGTATCTCTAATAAATAAATCCCCAGAGTTTGCTGTCGCAACACCATAAAATTGATTCCCCATAGAGGTAAATACATTATCATAATACTGCAAACCAAATGTTGTTTCAAAAGTCAACCCCTCAACAATATCTAAAGTCGCATTAAAACTACCTATAACCTCATTTCTGTCATTCCCATTAACATCATAAAGAGCAGAAGCTATCGGGTTCAAGTTGTTTGAGTTAAGGCGCTCTCTAAATCCAGAGTTTGAACCATAATCGTATTGAAAACCACCGAATATTGGATCAGGAACCAATTGATAATTATCATCTCTCAAGAAAACAGGATAAAATGGATTCATTTTATCTGCAAACTCAAAAAGGTTCTCAGCACCATCAGTTTGGCCGTTATTAAGACTTTCAGAATATGTATAACCCAAGTTAGCTCCTACATTTAACCAATCTTTCAACTGAGAATTCACATTAATTCTAGTATTGTATCTTTTATATCCTGTGTTAATTGCATACCCATCATCATCAAGATAGCCTCCTGAAATATAATACTTAGATTTCTCATCTCCACCGCCCATTCTTAAGTTCACCTCTGTACGGTAAGCAGAATTAAAAGACGCATCTTCATAAGATCTAGGAGTATATCTTCTAGTTACTCCAGCTCTAACTTGCCCAGTAGCAGGATCTATCAATTCTGCTCCATCTGCAACGTTCCACATGTTATATCCCGGGGCTATAATACCGTTAAATAAGGTGTTATTAACCGTACTTTCAGGATCAGGATTACCATTTAATCGCTCTCTATTAACTTTAGCCTCCCAAACTAAACCAATAGATTCTTCAGGAGATCTTATTACATCATATCTCGGCAGCAATTGCATGTTAATACCAGTTTTAACATCTACCTCAATAAAATCTTTAGAAGACGATCCAGACTTTGTAGTTATTAAAACAACTCCATTCGCACCTCTTGAACCATAAATAGCAGTTGCAGAAGCATCTTTAAGTATAGTCGTTGATTTTATATCATTAGGGTTTATAGCGTTTAAACTACCCGTTGAAACTGCGTCACCATTAGCATCAAAAGCGGTAGTCGTTAACGGCACCCCATCTACAACATATAATGGTGCTCTGTTACCATTTACAGAACCAAAACCACGAATACGAACAGTAGAAGTATTTCCCGGCTGACCAGATGTATTTATAACGCTAACACCTGCTGACTCACCTGCTAACGCCTGAGTAACGTTTGCATAGTTTTTTAACTCAATATCTTCAGCTTTTATAGTAGAAGCTGTACCAGCAAAGGCTTCTCTTGTTGAAGTACCGTATCCTACTACTACAACCTCATCTAAAGCCTCTCCTGCTTCCATTGAAACGCTGTAAGTATTAGAAGAACCCACAGTAATTTGCTGACGTTGGAAGCCAACGTAAGAAAAAACTAAAACATCTCCTTGAGAAGCAGATATCTGATAATTTCCATCGAAGTCAGTCTGAGTTCCTGTATTAGTATTCTCTACGAGAATATTAACTCCTGGTAAAGGCATCCCGTCTGGGTCTGTAACCGTACCGGTAATTGTTTTTTGCTGAGCGAAGGTAAGCTGTGATAAAAACAGTAAACCTAGCGCAAAGCACCACGTAATTTTTGATTTCATAAATTTATTTATTTGAATTAGCCGTCGCAAACATCTTAAAACTTTCTTAGAATTGCAATAAAATTCCTAATACTATCTTAATTTAACATATCAAATATGCAAAATCACCCCCATAAAAAAGAGTGTTATTGCAAATTGATTAACGTTTTTGTATTCTAGTTAACAATATTTTAAGAAGTTCACCATTTATAATATGTGCTGAAATTCAATAATTTATAAAAAACTAAAACATTTTAGTTAAAACAATCTAAAACTTAGTAAACCTAAATTCATGATCTTAAAACTTCAATCAAAATATAATCTTATTGAATGTGGTACAGACGAAGCCGGCAGGGGTTGTCTTGCCGGTCCCGTCACCGCCGCAGCAGTAATTCTACCTGAAAATTTTAAAAACTTAATACTTACTGACTCTAAACTTTTAACCCATAAATCTAGAGAATCTCTAAGACCTATTATAGAAGAACAAGCTGTAGCTTATGCGATTGCACACATATTCCCCACTGAAATTGATGAAATCAATATCTTAAATGCATCAATTAAAGCGATGCATTTGGCTATTGAGAAGTTGAAAACAACTCCGGAACATATTCTGGTTGATGGTAATAGATTTAAACCGATTGCTAATATTTCGCACGAATGCATAATTAAAGGGGATAGTAAATTTCTTCCTATTGCTGCTGCATCAATACTGGCAAAAACAGAGCGTGATCGTTACATGACGGCTTTGCATATGCAATTCCCGCATTACAACTGGAAAAAAAACAAAGGCTACCCTACAAAAGAACATCGAGAGGCTATTAGAGCGTATGGGTTGACTCCACATCACCGCAAAAGCTTCAAACAATTACCAGATCAATTGAGTCTTGATATTTAAGAGTTTTTCAACACAAGTGCCTTATATAGAGTTCCTATCTTTACCCAACTTAAAACAGCAACTTAAATGAGGAAATTAGCGTTACTTTTTTGTTTACTATTTATTCTAATCAAATGCGAAAAAGCCCCCACTACAGACACCAGTTTATTACACTTGATCCCTCAAAAGTCTGCAGCAATCATCAGAGTGCCTTACTGGGAAGACTTTAGCGAAAGCTTAAAAGCAAATGATCCCGCTAACCTCCTTTCTGAAACAAACCTCGATCAAACATTACTTGAATACAGCGAGCTTTTCAAAAACTTTAAACCTGTTGACGAAACTTATTTATCATTTGTTGCTCTTGGGGACAACGATTATGACCTGGCTTTAATCACAGAATCTAATCCCAAACTGGTTTCTAAAGATTCTGTTTTTATAAATTCAATTTCTACTTATGATTATGAAGGTGTCTCCATCAATACCATTACTATTCATGACACCCCGCTACATTATTTAAATTATAATTCGATTTTTATTGCCAGCACTTCGAAACTGATTTTAGAAAATGCAATTCTTCAGAATAATACCGGCAGGGATCCTATAGATGCTTCTTTAGAAAAAATGATCAAAACCAGCAACGCACAACGCGCTAACCTCTATTTAAAAGGTTCACGATTTAAAAAACTTTTTAGAACTATAATCCCAAAATTTAAATTCAGTTCTAACACAACTCCTTTTGAGTGGCTTGCTGTTGATATAGACCTTAATACTGTGGGGTCGCTGCAATTAAACGGTGTCGCAACAACTTCAAATGACGGTAAACAAGCATTAGATCTATTAAAAAACATGGATCCAGCGAAATCTAAGATTGCGAGTATCACGCCTTCTACGAGTAGAGGCTTTATAAGTTTCAATTATTCAGATTGGGAGACGTATCGTACAAATCTCGCTATTTACAAAAACGCCGCTCCTAAAGAGTTTAAAATTCCATTTAGTGAATATTTTCAGTCAACTGCAGAAACAGGAATCATATATAAAGAAAATGAGCAACTCATTGTCTCTTTAAGTTCTGATGTTGAAACTTCAACAATCAGCTTAGCTTCAGTTTCTACCGAAAAAGAGAATTTCAGAGATATTCCTATTTATGCGATTTCAGACTCTACCTTTTTACAAAAAGCCTTTGGTGAGTTGCTAGATCCGCCGGCAGTACAGTTTTACAGCGCAATAGATTCTTATTTTGTTTTTGCTAAAAATCCAACTTTATTAAAAGACCTTATCGCCAATTATCAGAATGAAGCCGTTCTGGCAAATACGGTGTCCTTTATAGCATTTGCAAGTAAAATGAGTGATGAGAGCACGCTTTCTTTCTATGGAAACACTAAACATTTAGCAGATTACATAAGTGAGAAAGTTGACAAAAAAGAAGCTGCAACTTTAAAGGATATTGACTTTAAAAACTACCCGGAAAGCTTCTTACAACTTATACAAGCTGATGATTTCACTTATCTAAACGCAGCAGTTCATAAAATCAATCAGAAAAAAGAGGGCTCGCAGGTGGTTCAAGTTGCCAGTGTTAAACTGGATAATGATCTGCTTTCTCCTCCTCAAATGCTTAAAAATTACCGAACAAAAGGGCAAGATATTTTGGTGCAGGATATCTCAAATATTTTATACCGTATAAACAGCAGTGGAAAAATTGAATGGAAAAAAGAGCTAGACGGACCTATTTTGGGCAAAATTAAACAAGTAGATCTTTATAAAAACGGAAGATTACAATATGCGTTTACAACCCCGTCTCATTTTTATATCATAGCCAGTGACGGTGATCTTGTAAAACCTTTTGATATCGATTATACTGACAAAATCACACAACCTTTAGCCGCTTTTGATTATGACGGAAGCCGTGATTATCGTTTTCTAATTGTTCAAAACGATAACGTCACCATGCTTGATCGAGAAGCTAAAAAGGTAGATGGATTTTTATATAAAAAAGCTCCTGCTGAAATTCTTCAGGAAGCTCAGCACATAAGACTTGGCAACAAAGATTATATTTTATTTCAATTAAAATCCGGGAAATTAGAGATCTTAAATAGACGTGGTGAAACCCGAATACCTTTAAAAGAAAAATTCACATTTTCTAATAATCCTGTCTTTGAAGATTCTAATAACTTTTTAGTATTGGAAACTGACGGCACCCCTATTACTATTTCGCAAAGCGGAAAAATCACCAGACAAAAACCTAAACTGGGAGCAGGATTTCAGTTTGATAAACTCAATGAAACTGAAGCTTCATTAGTAGAAAACAAGTTGATCATTAATAAAAGAAATCAGGAGATTGAACTAGGCATTTACACGGGATTACACGTTAAATACGCTTCAAATAAATCCTATATCTGCGTTACTGATCTGCAAGAAAAAAGAGTATTCATCTACGACGACAAAGGCAACTTGCTACCTAGTTTTCCGGTTTATGGCGCTTCAAAAATTGATTTTGGAGCTCTAAAAAGCTCTAAAGACTTAGGCTTTACTACTCAAGGTGAGTCAGACAGCGTTATAATCTATCAAATAAACTAGATTTCAACTCATTAAAAATCAAACTGTTAAATTCACAACTGAATAGTAGATTATTTAAAATAATAAGTTATTTTTATAGTATTAAATGGCCCCCTATGAAGTTTAAGTAGATTAATCTACAAATTTCACTAAGCTGTTTCCCCTTTCTAATAAAATTAGTAAGTATTAAAAACAGCAATTATGAAAGCTCTACTCTCACTTTGTTTTTTGATTTTTGGCATCAATGGCATTTTCTGTCAGAGCTTGTGCTCAGATCTTAAAAGCCTAAGCAAATCTACCTCTTTAGAATTCACTTCTTACGGCACTGCAAACAACATCATTGGAGTAACTGAATATGAGGTTTCTTCTGCATTTGCAACTCAAGATGGGAATCGGATAATTTTGAAAGCAATACTACCTGAAGAATATAGCATCTCTAACACCAAACAAACCTATTATGAAGTGGAGTGTAATTCTTCGGTGTTACGTGTTAATCACAAAAATGTAATACCTGCTTATGTTTTTGAAGAGTATAGTAATATGGAAGTTGATGCATCAGAAAGCAGCATCAGCATTCCTGTTAATCCTGAAATAGGCCAAAAGCTAGAAGATATCAGCTTTTCAGTAGAAATTTTAGTTGCTCCTATCACCCATAAAGTAAGCTACTTTTTGACAGATAGAAGTATCAAATCTCAAGAAACAATCAATACACCCGCAGGTACTTTTGAGTGTTTTGTGATAGAAGCAAATTCTAAGATGAAACCAAAGAATAAAAATACCGGAACCGTAAAACAATGGTTTGCACCTGAAATAGGGCTTATCAAACAGGTTGACTATGATGTTTCTGGTAAGGTTACCAGTGTAAATTTACTTACAGCTTTAAATAGCGGGAATCAACAAACAAAAATTGCAATTGAAGGAGAATAATTACTAAATAAATTCAGCTTCAAACAATGCGCTAAAGTGCTTCAGAAGTTTTTGTTTTACTTCCTCTTCGTCAACTTTTGCTTTACCTAATTCCACATTTAAAGAAGTTACTGCCTTTTCTTTTATTCCGCAGGGAACTATATTATCAAAATAACCCAGATCAGCATTTACATTAAATGCAAAACCATGCATCGTAACCCATCTGCTGGCTCGCACGCCCATCGCACATATTTTACGTGCAAACGGTGTTCCCACATCTAACCATACTCCAGTCTCACCGGGCGAGCGTTCAGCTTTCAGGCCGTATTCTGCCATAGTCAGAATAATCGTTTCTTCAAGAAACCTCAAATATTTATGAATATCTGTAAAGAAGTTCTCAAGGTCTAAAATGGGATATCCCACAACTTGTCCGGGGCCGTGGTAAGTGATGTCACCGCCTCTATTTATTTTATAAAAAGTAGCCTCTTTAGCTTTAAGTTGCTCTTCAGAAATTAAAAGATTGCTTATATCCCCACTTTTACCTAATGTATAAACATGCGGATGCTCTACAAATAAAAAATGATTCGGTGTGGGTAGATTAATTTCCTCTCTCCGGTTCTTAATTTTCAGATCAAGCACGGTTTTAAAAAGCGCTTCCTGATAGTCCCAGACTTCTTTATAATCCCGGGTCCCTAGATCTTCTAAAACAATCTTCTTATTCATACTGCAAAGATACAATTCATTTTAGGGCATCCCATTAGATTTAAAACCAAAAAGAATCCTGTACGAATTCAACTTAAAACTAGCGCTTATTTACTATAACTAATGCAGCAATAATTCCTGGAATCCAGCCACAAAACCAGAGTAATGTTACAATTAAAACAGAGCCGCAACCTTTATCAAGCACGGCTAACGGAGGTAAAAAAATAGCTATGATAGCTCTTAGAAAACTCATTTTTGATTTGATTTATGATGATCGATGTATCTATAAGTCATAAATTATAAGCTTTCGTTACAGTTATTGATTTCTCGCCTGCGAGTTGCTATATTTGCGGGCTAAATAAAACGCCGCTAATCAAATCATTTAGCGGTAAATTTTAATTTAAGGGCAACCTTACAAAAAGTAACTCCACAAGGTGGATTAAAGACAGCATATGCAACTTTCAGAACAGGAAATTATCAGACGTGAGAAACTGGCAGGTTTACGCAAATTGAATATAAACCCGTATCCAGCAGATTTATACCCCGTTAATCATACTTCAGCTAAAGTCAAACAGGAGTTTGAAGAAGGTAAAAGTGTAATCATCGCCGGTAGATTAATGTCTCGAAGAATACAAGGTAAAGCCTCTTTTGCAGAATTGCAGGATGCTACCGGCCGTATTCAGGTGTATTTTAACCGTGATGAAATTTGCGCGGGTGATGACAAAATACAGTACAATGAGGTTTATAAAAAGCTCTTAGATATAGGTGATTTTATAGGTATAGAAGGTGAATTATTTACCACTCAAGTAGGTGAAAAAACCGTTATGGTAAAAAAGTTTACGGTTTTAAGTAAAGCCTTACGCCCATTGCCCTTACCTAAAGTTGATAAAGAAGGAAACGAATTTGACAAGTTTAACGATCCGGAGATGCGTTACCGTCAGCGCTATGCAGATCTTGTAGTTAACCCTAAAGTAAAAGAGGTATTTGTAAAGCGCACCAAGCTTTTTACGGCGATGCGTAACTTTTTTAATGATAAAGGCTATTTTGAAGTTGAAACTCCGATCTTACAATCAATTCCCGGTGGTGCTGCTGCACGCCCCTTTATCACGCATCACAATGCGTTGGATATTCCTTTATACTTGAGAATTGCAAACGAATTATATCTCAAAAGATTGATCGTAGGCGGTTTTGATGGAGTTTACGAGTTTTCTAAAAACTTTAGAAATGAAGGGATGGATAGAACCCATAACCCTGAATTTACCGCGATGGAAATTTATGTAGCCTATAAAGACTACAACTGGATGATGGAGTTTACCGAAAAACTGCTTGAGCACTGTGCGACAGCTGTAAACGGTACTACCGAAGCTACTTTTGGTCAACATAAAGTTGACTTTAAAGCTCCGTATAAGCGCGTTACAATGACCGATGCTATCAAACAATTTACAGGTTTTGATATCACCGGAAAATCTGAAACAGAATTACGCGAAGCTGCTTTGGGAATGGGTCTTGAAGTTGATGAAACAATGGGTAAAGGGAAACTTATTGATGAGATCTTTGGCGAGAAATGTGAAGGTAATTTTATCCAGCCTACGTTTATCACAGATTACCCTAAAGAAATGAGTCCGTTGTGTAAAGAGCACCGCGAGAACCCAGAACTCACAGAGCGTTTTGAACTCATGGTATGCGGGAAAGAGATCGCAAATGCGTATTCAGAATTGAATGATCCTATAGATCAGCGTGAGCGTTTTGAAGAGCAACTGAAACTGGCTGCAAAAGGTGATGATGAAGCTACAGAATTTATAGATCAGGATTTCTTAAGAGCACTAGAATACGGTATGCCTCCTACTTCAGGATTGGGTATCGGGATGGATCGTCTTATTATGTTTTTGACCAATAATCAATCTATACAGGAAGTTTTGTTCTTCCCGCAAATGAAGCCCGAGCGCAAAAAGGTAGAAATGACTGAAGAAGAAAAGACTATTTTCAATATCCTTAAAAAGGAAAAAGAAATGACTCTTGATGCTCTTAAAAATGCCAGTGGTTTGAGTAACAAAAAATGGGATAAAGGTATTAAAGGCCTTACCAAACAAAAACTCGCTCAAGTTGAAAAAGACGGAGATGCCCTTAGCGTTTCTTTAGTCGATTAAGACCCAATATTTAAACTTAGTAAAGCCCGATTTTAATTGAGATCGGGCTTTTAATTTTTATATATTGAATTAAAAGTTAGCATATCGCTTAGCAGCGGTCTCCTTGGATTAAAGGAAAAAAGAGTAGGATTTAACAAGTCACCATCATTAATACCTTCATCTCAAAAAACACATCTCGAGACTCCAAATTTGACACCCAAGTTATGTTTTACTGCACTCTATTTTAGTCTCTTTCATAACCACCTTAGGAAAGCACTATTATTATAAGTTGAAACAGGTAATAGCTATTTTGAGGTCAATACCTGCACTTGACCTGAAGTATATATGGAGTATCTATAGCTTTGCCACGGGTAAACCTCGGGTGAACCTCGAGTAAACTATGGGTGAATCACGGGTGAACTTTGAACATGTAATCGCCAGATTAAAAAAGTTCATTGTTGTTCAGAAATAGCTTAAGTGATAGCGAGAATGAAGATCAACAATAGCGTCAATTTCTGCAAGCCATTGATGCAAAGAAGTACTACTAATATAAGTCATTTCTCTAGCTTTGTCAATAGGTATTAAAACTTCACTTGAATTGCGTATTTCTTCCAGAAAGGTAAAAATTTCCAATACTCATATCAGAAAAAAACAAATATCTTTTAAACCTTTTACCATTATCATAGTCATAGCTATATAACATAAAAATTAACAGATATGAAAAATTTGACCGCAATCCTTGCTTTATTTGTTTCAGTAACAGCTTTGGCACAACAAGGAAACCGTGTGGAGTGTTTTAAAAAGATGATGGATGCTACTCCTGAAGAACTAGCTGAAATGCAAACCAAACGTTTAACCCTTGCTTTAGTATTAGATGATAAACAACAAAAGGATATTTACAAGCTAGAGCTTACTGCTGCAAAAGAACGCAAAGCGAACTGGGAACAACGCGCTGCAAAAATGAAAGTGCGTGATGGAGAAAAACCTTCTGAAGAAGAGCGTGAAGCTACACGTAAAGACCGCAAGGAAAAATATGCTGCAATGTTAGACAAGCAAATTGCACATCAGGAAAAAATGCAGAACATTTTAAATGAAGAACAATTTGACCAATGGCGTAAACTAAAAATGAAGCGTCACAACCGCATGGCAAATCATGATGGAAAAAGAGGCGACAGACCTCAACGTCATAGAGACTCCAATAAAGGTCGTAAATAAAATCTGTTTTACTGGATAATCGAGATTAACTACTCCCGAGACTTACCTCAAGGTTAAAAATATTTTTTCTTTTAAAGTATTTTTTGCTTGTTCAACGAATATTGATAAAAAACAATAATCTCCGGTTTTAACCGGGGATTATTATTTTTTAAAGTACTCTCTTCTATTTCAAGTCCGGAGCAACCTTTGCAACAGCAGCAATCGTTGTATCAAGATCTTCATATGAAAGCGCGTCGGTAATAAACCAAGTTTCATAAGCACTTGGAGCAATATAAATCCCTTCATTTAACAAACCGTGAAAGAACTTTTTAAAGGTTTCATTAGCACCTTTAGATGCCGAATCAAAATCGGTCACCGGTTCAGCTGCAAAATGTACAGAAATCATAGAGCCCAATCTGTTTATGGTATGCACCACATTATGTTTATTTAATGCATCAGCAATTCCCTTATGAAGATATTCCGTTTTTTCTGAAAGTCGGTTGAAAATCTCCTTTTCGTTATTAAGTGCAGTAAGCATTGCCAGACCAGCAGCCATTGCAAGCGGATTTCCACTTAAAGTACCCGCCTGATAAACCGGCCCTACCGGAGCAAGATAATCCATAATTTCATTTCTAGCAGCAAAAGCCCCTACAGGCAGGCCTCCGCCAATAACTTTACCAAAAGTCACGACATCTGCGCGAACGTCCATCAACTCTTGGACACCTCCAGGCGCCAATCTAAAACCGGTCATTACTTCATCAAAAATGAGTAATGTACCGTGAGCATCACACAATTCGCGTAATCCTTCTAAAAAACCTTCAGCAGGAGGAATACACCCCATATTACCGGCAACGGGTTCTAAAATAACGGTTGCTATTTCGTCTGCATTTGCTTCAAAAATTTCTTTTACCTGCTCTAAGTTATTGTACTCAGCTAGTAAGGTATTTTTAGCAGTCCCTTGCGTAACACCTGGACTATTTGGTGAACCAAAAGTCACCGCACCACTACCCGCCTGAATCAAAAACGAATCAGAATGGCCATGATAGCAGCCTGCAAATTTTATAATCTTATCTCTTTTGGTAAATCCGCGAGCGAGGCGCACCGCACTCATACAGGCTTCCGTACCACTATTCACAAACCGAATCTTATCGATACCCGGCACCATTTTAACCGCCAGCTCTGCGATTTTTGTCTCGATCTCAGTAGGCATTCCAAAAGAGGTTCCTTTTTGTGCTTTTTCAACCACCGCATCAACAACTGGTTGATACGCGTGTCCTAAAATCATAGGTCCCCAAGAGTTGATATAGTCAATCAGCCGGTTTCCGTCTTCATCGTACAAATAGGCTCCTTTTGCTTCTTTTACAAAAATAGGATCTCCCCCTACTGCTTTAAATGCTCGTACCGGTGAGTTCACCCCGCCGGGAATTACGCGTTGTGCTTCGGCAAACAAAGCACTGCTTCTTTTATAAATCATCATTAAAATCCATTATACTGCGGGGTCACATTTAACTGCTGCCCGATGCTTATCGTATTATCACGTAAGCCGTTATTCTTTTTCAACTCATCTACGGTAAGGCTGTACATTCTAGAAATACTGTAAAGTGTTTCCCCTTTTTTTACCGTGTGCAAAACCACTTTATCCTTAGGTTCTGGTTTGTATTCTTTTACTTTATTTCCTAAAACTTCAGCATCATAATTATACATCGCATACCGCTCTATGATCGCAATAAGCTTTTCAGGATACTTTCTATCTGTTGCATAGCCGGCTTTACGTAAGCCTTTTGCCCAACCCTTGTAATCATCAGGATCTAGGTCAAAAAGATCTGCATACCTACTCCTACCGGTTAAAAACAAAGAATGATCTCTAAAGGAATATTTAGGGTCCCGGTATTTTCTAAAACATTCCCCTTTCTCATCGTCATCGTGATACACCACAGCGCCTGTCCAATTATGACACTTTATCCCAAAATGATTATTCGCTTTTTTTGTTAGATTACCATTACCTGCACCACTCTCTAAAACAGCCTGAGCCATAGTAATACTCGCCGGTATTTTATACAAGCGCATCTCTTCTTTTGCAATAGGCGCAAAATGCTCAATATAATCTTCTACTTTATTAAAAGGTGCATATTCATAAGCTTTCTCAGTTTCCCATGATGTTTCAGCAGGAGCTGTATTTCTATCAGATCGTGGAGTTTCTACAGCTCTTGAAGAACGCACACTCACTTTTCGTTTTGCAGCACGTTTACTTCCGCCACAACCCACGAGCAACATACTTAACAACAGAACAGCACCTATTTTTTTAATCATAGTCTTTAGACAATAAGAGATTGACCTTTTCTTTTTAGTTTTTCGTTCATACCGACAATTCCTTGCAGGCCTCCTGTATGAACGGCTAAAATACGGGTATTTTCAGAGAAAAACCCATTCTCAATTAGTTCTGTAAGACCATACATCATTTTACCCGTATAGACCGGGTCTAGTTGAATACTGTGCTGTTCTTTAAAGGAATTTATAAAACTAATTAATGCTGTATTTATTTTTGCATATCCTCCAAAATGATAATCATTGATCAGGTCCCAATTAGTTTTGGAAGTGTACATTTTAATTTCATCCTTAAGGAAATCTCCTTTTAAAGCTGGAAAACCCATAATTCTTTGGTGAGGCAAACTGCCTTCTATAATCCCTGCAATTGTACCTCCCGTACCTACAGCACAGGCAATGACATCGTAACTAGAGGTATCTGAATTTAATATTTCGGCGCAGCCTTTAACAGCCAAATCATTTGTCCCACCTTCAGGAATTTCATAAAAATCACCAAATTTAATTTTCAAACTTTCCTGAAAGGAAACCGTATGCTTTTCTCGGTATTCAGACCTACTTACAAAGTGGAGTTTCATCCCACACGCATTCGCAAATTTCAAAGTTGCATTCTGCTGAAGTGTCTGTAGTAAATTATCACCCAGCTCTTTCCCTCTAATAACACCTACTGTTTCAAAACCGCACAATTCACCTGCTTTAGCCACAGCTGCAATGTGATTTGAAAAAGCACCTCCAAGAGTCAATAGGGTTTCTTGCTTTTGATTTTTTGCCGCTATAACATTGTATTTAAGCTTTCTGAATTTATTCCCAGAAATCATATCGTTAATTAGATCTTCACGCTTAATAGCTAATTCAACCGAGCTATTAGGCTTTAATAGCTTTTCGATTTTTTGAATTTCTACAGAATGTAAATCGTTTTCAAAAAAACTTACATCAATCATATTTCTTATCTGTGAAACAAAAGTAAACTCGGAATTACAAACGCCCTAATAAATGATTACAATTCGCGAATAAGGACCGCAACTAAAACAGTGAATTTTGTCTTAAAGCATTTAGTGTCAAATGAATTCACTTACAAAAAACAGTAATAAATCGATTAAATGATGGTTTATTTAACGACACAAACATTTGGATTGAAGTAGATGGAGATAACACCCGAGCATATGGTTATGACACAGGAACTTATGCAAATCGCCCAGATACTAATGGAACTTATGCAAATGGATTCTATTACCTAAGTGGATCAACTTATGTTCAACTTACACCTGGCACTCACACCATTAATCTCTTTGGTCGTGGTTTTGGAGGAAATTTTGATTTTCCAATAATATTTGGAGGCACTAATTTTGATCATTTTCAAGTTAGTAGTTCAGCGCTAATTAAATCCATCGTAAAAAAGCCCAAAACGACCTTTGCTTTAAATAGCCTAGGTCGTTTTCATTTGCATAAGCTTCGCGTTCAAAACTAATGGTCCGATAGGCTTTATATTTTGATTTCAGTCGTATTAGATGTACACAAAACTCCACTGCATACCAAATATAAAAGGGCACAATCAGTAATTCGAGTTGTTGTCTAAGATGAATTTTTTCGTGATTCACAAAAACCTTATCATTCTTTAAATATTCAGACTTTAAAAAGATAATTGGCCAGACCGCACAGCCCGAAAATTTAGTAAAGAAACGCTTCGTATAAATATAAATCGCCATAAGTACCTTATACTTGCGTTAAATATACTATCCCTAGCTAGTTTTAAGCATTCTTTAATGCAAGACAAAAAAATGTTTTCATAAATTTATTATAGTGAGTTCTTTTAAAAAACCCATACCGTTAGAAGATGGTGATTATTATTTAACACCAGAAGGTTACCGATGCTTTACAGAGCAGTATCATTTAAAAAGAGGATATTGTTGTAAAAGTGGTTGCAGGCATTGCCCTTACGGTTTTGATAAGAATAGAAATTAAAACACTGATTATGGTATAATTGTTGAGACTATTTTAGTAGATAATTAGAATCTCGGCTCATTCAAAAACACTAAAACGATATCCTTATGAAAAATTTAAAACCCTTATTTCTTATTGCTGTAGTTGCGCTCTTCTCAGCGTGCAGCTCTGTGCGTGTTGCATCTGACTACGATCAGAGTGCAGACTTTACAAACTATAAAACCTTTGCTTTTTTTAAGCCTGGTATAGATAAAGCCGAAATTTCTGATTTGGACAAAAAACGAATTTTACGAGCTATAGAAAATGAAATGCTTGCTAAAGGCTTTGTAAAATCTGAAGACCCTTCTATGTTGGTAAGCATTTTTACGACAGCTCAACAACGCGTTGATGTGTACAACAACTATGGTTGGGGCTGGGGAGCCTGGGGGCCTTGGGGACCGTGGGGCGGAGGTTTTGGAAACACCGTATCCAGAACTACTGAAGGTACATTATATATAGACCTTATTGATGCATCTAAAAAAGAATTAGTTTGGCAAGGTCAGGGTACTGGCTATTTAGCTCGTGACGTTGAACGCAAACAAGAACGTATTAGCGAAATTGTAGGCGAGATTATGCAAGAATATCCACCAAAGCAAATGGCTTCTAATTAAGAATAACAACTAAAAAAGCCCTCGAAATGAGGGCTTTTTTTATGCGTAAGACTTAAGTTTATTTCTTGTAAATTCAGACAAAACAAGCTTACCGCTTGTTGTTGCCCTATCTTCTAAAAGTTTTTTCCAACCCTCGGTACCTGACCAAAACATTTTTTTACATTCCGCTAATGCTTTGGGATTATAGGTTGCCAGTTGGTTAGCTAATTTAGCTACAGCTGCATCCAGTTCTTCAGCTGAATTTAAAACTTCAGCATACACTCCTTTTTCTTTTGCCCATTCAGCTGAATAAAATTCCTGTGCATTTATGGTCATTTGAGAAAATGCTGAAACTCCAATTTTGCGAGTTACCGCCGGCCCGATTACAAACGGACCTATACCAATGCTTATCTCACTCAGTTTTATTGAGGAATATTGAGAAGCCAAACAATAATCTGCAGCAGCAGCAAGACCTACTCCACCTCCTACAGCTTTACCTTGCACGCGTAAAATAGTAAGCAACCTGCTCGCACGCATTGCTAAAATTACTTTTGCAAAACCCATAAAAAAAAGTTTTCCCTGAGCTTCATTCTCAATAGCAATAAGTTCTTTAAAGCTTGCTCCGGCGCAAAACGTTCTATCACCTCCACTTTTAATTACAAGCACTTTGAGATCAGTATTCGCATCTGCTTTAAGTATTTGTTGTTCTAAATCGGTTAAAATGGCTGTAGGTAATGCATTATGCTCTGGCGTAAAAAAAGTAAGCGTACCTACCGCTCCTTCAATATCAAGTTTTACAAATGAGTTTGACATATGATTGTTTTAGTAAACTACCTCGGGCAAGCCCACGAGGTATTTGTTAGAAACAAATTTTCAATTTCGAGACAAGCCTTAGGGTATAAAACCCTTTGGCAGCGCCAATAAATAGAAGTATTATTAAATATTCCTCAAATTTATAGATATAATTACGATAATTATAAACAGATTCTTATTTTTCTAGTTGAAATACAATTGATCTTATGAGCGCTGTTTTAGATAAAAATATAGAAACTAATCCACTTATTGAGCGGTTACCCGCGCATTTAAAGCAGTTTATAAAACCTCAAAATTATGAGGATTATACGGCGATCAATCAAGCGGTTTGGCGTTATGTAATGCGTAAGAACGTGAATTATCTCAGTACAGTTGCTCACAACTCCTACTTAGAAGGGTTAAAACAAACCGGAATTTCGATAGACCACATACCAAATATGTACGGGATGAATCGTATTCTGAAAGAAATAGGATGGGCTGCAGTAGCAGTTGATGGCTTTATTCCTCCTGCTGCTTTTATGGAATTTCAGGCGTATAATGTTTTGGTTATCGCTTCAGACATCAGACAACTCGAGCATTTAGAGTATACTCCCGCTCCAGATATTATTCACGAAGGTGCAGGTCATGCCCCAATTATTGCGAACCCTGAGTATGCCGAATATTTAAGACGTTTTGGAGAAATAGGCTGCAAAGCCATTTCATCAGCTAAGGACTATGAGTTATATGAAGCTGTTAGAAAACTATCTATTTTAAAAGAAGCTGAAGATACTCCACAGGAAGAAATTGATGAGATTGAGCATGTGGTTGACCACTTACAGAATAATATGGGAACTCCAAGCGAAATGGCACTTATACGCAATTTGCATTGGTGGACGGTAGAATATGGCCTCATAGGTACTCCTGATAACCCTAAAATTTATGGAGCAGGATTACTTTCATCAATAGGTGAAAGTGCGTGGTGTATGACTGAAGAAGTAAAGAAAATCTCGTATTCCATTGAAGCAGCACACCAGGAATTTGACATTACTAAGCCTCAACCTCAACTTTATGTAACTCCAGATTTTGCCTATCTCAGTGAAGTTTTAGAAGAGTTTGCAAACATGATGGCTTTACGTACCGGCGGTCCCGAAGGCTTACAAAAACTTATAGACAGTAAAAATCTAGGGACCATTGAACTGAGCACCGGCTTGCAGATTTCAGGTGTGTTTTCTGAAATGATTTTATATAAAGACAAAGTATCTTATTTACAAACTACAGGGGAGAGTGCTTTAAGTTTTCATGAAAAAGAGCTCGTGGGTCATGGCACTAACATTCACAAAGACGGCTACGGTACAGCTCTTGGTAAGCTTAAAGGCATCAATCTTGCTATTGAAGACATGAGCCCCAAAGACCTTCAAGCTTATAAAATATCAGAAGGCAATATCGTAAGCTTAGAATTTGAAGGCGGAATCAGTGTAAGCGGTAAAATAATTACCGGTACGCGCAATTTAAAAGGGAAAATAATTCTAATCAGTTTTGAGAACTGCACGGTTAAACACAAAGATCGTTTGCTCTTTAAACCAGAATCTGGCATCTATCATTTGGCTGTAGGCAAAAAGATCTCATCAGCATTTGCTGGTCCGGCTGATTTTAAATCTTTCAATTTATTGGAACATAAAATTTCTTCAACCACGGTTAAAGCTTCAACAAATACAAAACGCCAAGAACTAGAATCGCTATATCTTTCAGTTAGAAATTACAGAGAAGGCAAAGACACCAAATTCTCTCCGCAGGCTGTTTTTGATATTTTAAAGAAAAATCACGAAAACGACTGGTTACTCTCTGTAGAACTTTATGAATTGGCTAAAGAAGATAACAGAGAAGATTTTCTAAAAGAAATAACCACATATTTGGCAGCGCTAAAAACAAGTAATATTAAAATCAAACATCTTATAGAAGACGGTATCGCACTAGTCTAAAATTTGCTGTAAACTTTGACTGCTTTCTATTGGTGTGGTGTTGTACTTTAATGTCCATCCCAATGTATTAGTCACTACATAAATATTAGACAATTCAGCTACTAATCTATTTTGAGCATTAGCAGGTAATTCTGAAGCTTCAACTTTTTTTCTAATGCTGCTCATCACTCGTTTTTTTATGGTGTTATAGTCTGAAGCTTCAAACTGATTGAGATAATCCTGAGACACATCATAATATTCAATATCTGGATTGATGTTTATTTCAGGCTTAGGGATTTTTGTTATGGTAATTGTTTTGGCTTCTGAGTCTACTTCTGTTTCTAAAGCTCGTAGATCGTATGAAATCGTGACTTTTGCATTGATCACCACAAGTGCCTTTTTATTAGCTTCAACCAAATTAAAAATCTGTTTAGAGTCTTTATAGGTAAAAACCTGTGCAAAAGAACCTTCTGTCACAACGAGCTTCCCTACATTTTTGATTTCTTTCTCAATGAGCGAAGTAGCTTCTAGTAATTGATTGCGCTCTTGATTTTTTTCCTTAAAATATTGATAGGTAAAGTACCCAAGTATGAGAACCAGAATTACAATTAGAACCTTGCGCATAGATCAATTAATTAGAGAATCATTTCAATTTATCTATTAAATACGGAAAGAAAAAAGGAAGCTGTTAATCTTAACAGCATATTATATTATATAATATTATTTTGGCGGGCTTTTTCTATCGCTTCAATTTTACTATGCACCTGTAGTTTTTTATATATATTTTCTATGTGCTTACGCACCGTGCTGGGAGCTAAAAATAGATTTTCTGCAATACGTGTATAACTCAAGCCTTTACTCAACTGCTCTAAAACTTCGGTCTCACGACTAGACAGTGATATTTCTTCGCGTTCATTTAAGCTATTTACAGAACTTGGATTGCGAAGCAATTTAAGTGTTCGCATAGCGATAGAGGGATTCATCGCTGCACCACCAGATAAAGTCTCTTTTACACCCTTTTCTAAAATATCTGGAGCCGTTTCTTTTAATAAATAGCCATCTGCACCCGCTTTAATGGCACTAAAGATATGCTCATCATTATCAAACACAGTAAGCATTATAATTTTTATCTGCGGAAATCTTTGTTTTACAAGTGCTGTAGCTTCAATACCATCAAGTATCGGCATCTCAATATCCATTAAGATTAAATCTATATTCGAATTTGAATCGAGTTTATTTAACAGGTCCGCTCCATTTTCAGCAATAAATTTTAAGCTGAATTCATCAAAAAAGGAAAGCTTTTCTGCTAATGCACGGGCTAGAAATAATTTGTCTTCTACAATTGCAATTTTTACCGGCATTACAAACGCGTTTAAATTAAAAACCGGGAAAGTCCCCTAACTCTTTCCCGGATTTAAAAAATTCAATAAATAGTACTGAGATTGAAAGCACTAAACTAAAAAAGTCTGTTTAGGAATGCAATAGGGCAAATGCCCTATTTATGAGTTAAATTTCAAAATTATAACCACTTTCTAAAAGCTCTTGATATTTTTCGGCGTCAAAACGGTACAAAAATGCTCCGCGTTTAGATCCGGATTTATCTTTCTCTTCAAGTTTTACCAGCACTTTAAGCGACAATACTTTTTTTCTAAAGTTACGAGGGTCTAACTCGCGTTGATAGATCGCTTCATAAAGCTGCTGCAATTGCGGTATAGTAAATTTTTCAGGAAGTAGTTCAAAACCTATAGGCTGTTGTCTCGCCTTACGTCTTAGTTTATTTAGAGCATCTGCTACCATCTGGTCATGGTCTAATGCCAACTTAGGCAAGTCTTTTAAAGTGTACCAATAAGCGCCATGACTTTCTACCAATTCTTTATCATAATCATCAATACGTATCAAGGCGTAATGCGCCACCGAAAGACAGCGATAACCCGGATCACGATCTGCTTTGCCATAAGTTTTAGATTGCTCTAAAAAGATTTCATCAAGACCTGTTATCTCTTTAAGAACACGACGTGCGGCATCATTTACATCTTCATCAAGTTGTACAAAACTACCTATCAGTGACCAGATACCAGAGTCTGGCTCTACGCGTCTTTTAAAAATCAATAGTTTTAAATCTCCTTCATCAAAACCAAAAACAATACAGTCTGTAGCGACATACAATTTCTCGTTATCAGCATAAAAATCATTATTGGAAGCATGTGCAACACTTGCAGAACTTGGGGTCATAAAAATTACTTTTAAACGTACAAAATACGTTTTTTTGATGAAAAAAAGTAATTCAACTTTTTTTAGTTTGACCTACTAATTTTATCAAGCTTTGGATTGAATAGAAATTGTTGTTCCCTTATTTACCGATGTTGATATCTTAAAATCTGCGTCAATATCGTTCGCCCGCTTTTGCATATTAGAAATCCCATGGCCTGATTTACCCCCATTTATATCAAAGCCTCTTCCATCATCAAGAATTACTATTTTATACTTGGAATCTGAAATTTCCATCTTCACACATATAGTCTGTGCTTCCGCATATTTTAATGCATTATTTACTGCTTCCTGAATGATGCGGTAAACATTAATGCCACCTACAGCAGAGAATTCTAATTTTTGTAGATGTTTTTCTTTATACTTAAACTGAAAATCAACATCTCTCCTCGAACTTTGTGCTTGATCTATAAAATTAGAAATACGCATTTGCAAGTCTTTTACCGTTATCACTTCCTTATTCATTGCCCAGACCGTATCGCGAAGTTCATTTATAGTAACCGAGGTGAATGCACTGATCGCTGCAATACGTTCTTTCACCTCCTGACCAGTATCTTTAAGCATATAATTAAGATTGTCAAGACTGATTATAATGAATGTAAGCTGTGAACCAATGTTGTCATGAAGATCTCTTGAGATGCGCAGGCGCTGTTCTTCAAGTCGGTTTTGTGTTTCAATTTTAGCGAGAGCGACCTGTAATTCTTTTTCTTTCTGAAGCTGACGGTTTTTTTGCTTTTGACGGCTATAAATTAAATACCCTAAAAGCCCCAAAATGATAGACAGCCCTAGGCTTCCAAAGATATACGCATTCTTGCGGCGCACTTCAAGATCCTTCTCAGCTAATTGTGTCCGCTGTCTTAATATCTCATTTTCCTTTTGTTCGGTTTCAAATTCAACCTCCAGAGCTGCAATTTGCTTGGTGGTCTCTAAACTATTGATACTGTCTTTAAAGACGGCGTATTTTTCAAAATAATACAAAGCAGAATCAGTTTGCTGCATTTGCTTAAATGTTTCAGATAATTGCTGATACGTGTATTGCATTAGAAAACGGTAATCCTCCTTACGCGCAATTAGCAGCGATTTTTCAAAAAACGGAACAGCTTCGGCGGGCTTACCTTCTATAAGATAGACTTCACCAATCTGTGTGAAATTTTCGGCAATTCCTTTGCGGTCATTGATTTCTTCCCGTATCACTTTGGCTTTGTAAAAATAGTCGCGTGCGAGGTCAAAATTGCCCATTTGTCCGTAAGCGCCCGCCAGGTTACTATAGCTGTACGGCAAGCCTTCGGTATACTTACGCTCTTCTACAATAGCAAGTCCCTTTTTATAAAAATACAGGGCACTGTCTAGCTGTCCCTGCATTTCTTTAAGCACCCCATAATTATTGTAGGTTCGGTCTAAAACCTCTTTGTAATTTCCTTCTTCAGCCATTTTTAGGCCTTTATTCATATAATACTGAGCTTTCTCCATATTATCGCGCTTCATCCCATAGCCCATTTCACCATACAAGTTTGCTGCCTGCGGCTTAAGGTCATTCTCTTCAAAAATGCGAATGGCTTTCAGATTATAAGCTACCCTTTTTTCACCATTAGCTTCATAACCATAAATGGTTGCCAGATTTTTATAAGCTTCGCCTATTCCTTTTTTGTAATCAATTTTTTGAGCTGCCTTTAGGTTATTCTCAAAAATGACAAGAAGGGAGTCTGTTTTGAGCGAACTATTCTGAACCAGAATAGCATTTATTGAATCTATCTTTTGTATTTCCTGAGCAGAAAGCGCATAAACACTCAGTAAAAAAGCAAAAGCCCAACAGTAGCAGTGTTTCATAAAAATATGAATTCTTTTGATTTACAGGCTAATATATAAAAATGCTAGAATACGTATTCACTTTAATTTGTGTAAAAACAAATTTTCTTAAACTACTATTTCGGGCTGAATGATTAAAGCTTCATCAAGATTGTATGCTAAAAAGTTATAGCGATCCAAGTGGTTTTTGCGCTTTATAATTTGACTTTGATTAAACTGAATGCTGTGCTCAAAACGAATTAATCTGGATCTTGCCTTTTTACTATCCTGTATTTTGACTACCTGGAAATACAGCACGACAAACGCAAGCGCCAAAACAACACTTCCTGTAATAACCGCAAATTCTGTCTCAATCCAAATCATTTTAGTTCTTTTGATTCATAACTAACAAGGATATAAGTTTTAAAGTGCTATAAATCAGTTTTTCAATTCTTGAAGTAATACGTTGGATTAAAATTTCCGCAACATCCGCTTCAACATTTGAATCATGGCTCAAAGTCTACTTCTACCCTTATTAAACTATGAGCCAAAAGCTGCCTATATAAGCAGCTTTTGGCAAAAAAATATTTAGAATGGTTAATTGTTTTTAGTCAAAAAACTCTTTCATTTCTTCATCTATAAAAGAACTCCCGGCTTTATAAAGCGCATCGGCCATTTTTGCTCCATCGGTTTCTGCAAATTTTGCATTGGTACTTATGGTGCTGTAGGTATTTTTCACCACATACAAATCCCCAATATTGGTATAGGTTATTGATTTTCCTTTATCAAAAGCACTTGCTTTGGTATCATCAATCACTCCGGAAATATAGATAGGCTTCTTTAAATACCCTTTTGATTGAACTTTTTTCAACCCGGCTCCCTGGTAAAATTCAATTGAAGTGGGCATTGTATAAACCTCTTCCTGTCCTTTCATCCGTAGTCCTTTGGTTTTGGGAGCTTGCACCGTATGCGTACCCATCATAAGGTTTGTCTTTACAGATGCATTGGCACCTGACAAACTTTTAAACCAACTGGAGCCCGCTTCGCTAAAGTTAAGCGCAAGTTTCACTTCAATAACCAGAGCGTCATCAAGGTCTTTTGATAACTGATTGGGACCTGCAACTGCGTTACCTATCATTTTCAAATTATTCATAAATCCTTTTTTGTTGTTTGCCTTTCCTTCAGCCTCGCGTTTACTAACCATAAAACTGGCTCCGGTAGGTAAGATTTCCAGATAACCGGGATTGGCACTTTCCCGAATATTAGGACCGTTCATACGCTCCGCATTTTTATAGTAGTCTGTCTTTGCTGCGGTTTCCACATCAATAAGCGTATACCCTTTAGCCTTTAAGTCAGCTACAAATTCTGCATACAGCTTATCTACTTCAGCCTGTAATAAGTCTGTATCAACCCCTTTAAGCCCTAATGCTGCCTGTGCTGTTGCTTCGCCCCGACCTATGCCTCTAAACTCGCGTTCCTTTTTGTAATCTACATCTTCGCGGTAAACTTCTACCAGCACCTGAAAGTCTGAGATATACGCCTTCATAGGCATCTTACCTTTGGGTTTTTGCCCCCAGTGATCCAATTTTGCATTGACCTCACTCAGTGTTTGTGCCTCAGCTGAAACTCCAAAAGAAAGTAGCAACAGCAACAGCGCATAAAAATAATTTGTCTTCATAATTGTTAAGGTTTAAAAGTTTTTACCTCCCAAAAGTCTCTAAAAATCAAGCATCAATCAATAGGGCAATTGCCGTATATTTTGACCTGTAAGTGCGTTTTTAGAGTTATAGAAATAACCGCAAGCAATAAAGCCGAAAACAGAATTGCTCCTGCTTCCGGCTTCGTGTAAAAACCTCAACACTTGAGATTTTTGATAACTACTTACTTTCTGATCTTAACATTAAACTCTCCATTACTTACCTGTACCGTTTTACTGGTATCGCTGATAAGGTATCCGGTAAAACTGAAGGTGCCTTTTACGCTTTCGCCTTTGGTGTATTCTGCTATTTTAATCTCGCCGTTTGAAGCCGCACCCGTCGAAGTAGAAAAAACCTGTGCACTCATAAAGTCAGACTTATCTTTCAGGAAGGTATACGTAGCGATATTACTGGCATTAAGGTCGTAGGTTCCTACTCCTTCAAAACCTATAATAGTAATTTGAATATTTTCAGAGTCAATTGAGCCACCCGAGATGGTGATGACCTCTATATCCCCCGACGAATTTTCTTCAGCCAGAGTAGCTTCGGGCATTGAGGTATAGGCTTTACCCTCAACGCTTGCCTTTAGTTCGCTATTGCCGGTTACACTGTCACCGCCATCATCGTCTTTGGAGCAAGCTGCAAAAAGAAGAAGTAAGCTTAAAACGAAAGTTGAAATGAGTTTTGTAGATGTTTTCATGGTTTTGGTTTTTAATTACAAGACAAATCTCCTGTAAATCAAAACCCAAATCCATAAGGCAATTGCCGTATTTAAAATTGAATGTGCGATACTTCAGCCTGAAGTGCTTTTATTTTCTCATCCAGCTTTTGAAGAAATTTTTGATGTGCGGCGGAATCAGGATTGAAAGCTTTGTGTGCCAAACCGCGTTGTATTTCTTCAACCTGATCCATCGTTTTTTTAGCCTGCGGCGAAAGATACACAGCCAGGAAACGCTCCCAGATATAATCAACTGCCAACGCATTAGGATGTACCATATCCCGATCGTAAAACCGGTAATCGCGCAACTCATCCATCATAATCTCGTAAGATGGAAAGTATTCAACACGTTTATTTTTTGCTATTACTGAATGCACAGCGGCGATAAGATGCGCCTTACTACGCTGATTTTCCACAAAACCGTCTTTAATGTGACGCACCGGCGAAACAGTAAAAATTACGGAAGCTTTAGAATTAAGACTTTCGACAGCCGATAATACGCGAAGCAACGATGCTTTAAGTTGTGCAACCGAAGCCAACTCTTTCTCAAACTCTTTTTGCGGAATTTTATGACAATTAGCTACAATTTTATCTTGCTTTTTATGCCGGTAGCCCCAGGCAGTACCCAACGTGATCACCAAATAGGTTGCATTTTTAAGCAGTTCAAAAGTTTCTTGAATTGCAGTATTTAAGTGCTCGACCGCAGCTGCAGAATTAGTGGCACCCAAGTCTGAATGCGCGTCCAGCGAAACAAACAAACCGTTTACTTCTTCCAGATCGGCTTCCGTAAATTGCATTTGAGCCGCCACAGCTTCAAAAAACCTTGCAATCGCTTCGGGATGAAACAAAATCCCAAACGGATTAACCAAATTCTGAAACTTAAAATACTCCAGCTTCGCCCCAATATTCTCTACAAAACAACTACCCACCAACAGCATCTTTGAATCATAATCAAATTGATTCGCTGAAGGTTGGAGTGGGATTTTGGTTTGTAGATGCACTATTATTATTGGAATTGGTTTACTGGTTGTAGATTGGTTAAAAGTTAGTGATTATTTAGTTACTTAAAATTGCACGATACAAGCGCGCAAGAGCGAGGGCTTATAATTTAAGTATCAAGAATTGTTGAGCCATATAATTAACTGGTTTCAGTTCAAGACCCAATTCCTTTTACCTGTATCCTTTTACTTTCTCCCCTTCAATATCAACAAAAATAATAATAGCAATTAAATAAGGTACTCCTTCACCGCTCCCAAAGCAGCTACAATTCCATCAGGATTTTTACCCCCGGCAGTTGCAAAAAACGGCTGACCGCCACCGCCTCCCTGAATGTACTTACCTAATTCGCGTACAATGGTTCCTGCATTTAAGTCTTTCGCTTTAGCTAGATCTTTATCAATATAACAGCTCAACAAAGCTTTTCCACCTTGACGAGAAGCCAGCAATAAGAATAAATTATCTACTTCGCCACCCAGCTGAAAAGCCAGATCTTTAATTCCATTTGCGTCGAGGTCAACCTCCTTAGCTAAAAATTGAACATCACCAACTGATTCTAGGTCGCTTTTCAGTTCGTCTTTAAGATTCTTAGCTTTTTCAGCTAATAAAGATTCTAATTGCTTTTTGAGTTCGTTGTTTTCTTCTTGTAAACCTTCAATTACTCTTGCAGGTTCTTTAGTGTTATTTAGCAAACCGCGCACCGCCTCTAAAGTCTCATCCTGATCTTCAAAATACTGCATAACAGCATCACCGGTAATCGCTTCAATACGACGAATTCCCGAGGCAACTGCTCCTTCTGACTTGATTTTAAAATACCAGATATCTCCGGTATTTGTAGCGTGAGTACCACCACACAATTCCATTGATTTACCAAAACGAATCGTACGCACAGCATCACCATATTTCTCACCAAAGAGTGCAATCGCACCTTCAGAAATTGCCTGATCGTAAGGAATAGCACGCTGCTCTTCAAGCGGTAACTGCTCCTGAATACGCGCGTTTACAAACTGCTCTACTTCTTTTAATTCTTCGGTAGTGACTTTTGAGAAATGTGAAAAGTCAAATCGCAAATACCCGCTATGCACCATTGATCCTTTTTGCTCCACGTGTGTCCCTAAAATGGTACGCAACGCCTGATGCAATAGGTGAGTTGCGGTATGATTAGCTTGTGTACGGTAACGTTGCTTTGCATCAACCACCGCTGTAAACGTTTCGTTTAAATGCTTCGGAAGGTTTTTAGAAAGATGAATGATCAAGTTATTTTCTTTCTTGGTATCTGTGATGTAAATCACATCGCCATTCGCCGTTTCTAAATATCCTTTATCACCTACCTGACCACCACCTTGCGCATAAAAAGGCGTTAGGTTGAAAACCAATTGATATTGATCTCCTTCTTTTTTAGTATTGATTTTTCGGTAGCGGGTAATTCGCACAGGAGTTTCTAGCGTATCATACCCCACAAATTCTTCTTCGGCGTCCTCTTCAAGAACCGTCCAGTCGCCAGCTTCAATTTTTCCGGCAGCACGAGAACGTTCTTTTTGCTTTTGCAATTCTGTCTGAAAACCTTTTTCATCCAAACTGTAGCCTTTTTCAGAAAGAATCAAAGCTGTTAAATCTATAGGAAAACCATACGTATCGTATAATTCAAAAGCTTTTACACCAGAAACTTCTTTTCCGGTTGTGTCTGCTATAATAGAATCTAAAAGAACCAAACCTTGATCAAGAGTTCTTAAAAAGCTTTGCTCTTCCTCTTTAATCACATTGAAAATAAGATTCTGTTGTTTTTTTAATTCCGGAAAAGCTTTGCCCATTTCGTCAACCAGAACACTAACCAATTTATATATAAAAGGTTCTTTAGTATCTAAAAATGTAAAACCATAACGTACTGCACGGCGCAAGATGCGGCGAATCACATAACCTGCTCCGGTATTACTTGGTAACTGTCCGTCTGCTATTGAAAAAGCTACAGCACGCACGTGATCTGCAATTACACGAATTGCAATATCAATATCTTCTTTAGCACCGTATTTTGAATTGGTAATGGTTTCGATCTCGCGAATTAGCGGAGTAAAAACATCAGTATCGTAGTTAGATGTTTTATTCTGAAGCACCATACACAACCTTTCAAAACCCATCCCGGTGTCAATATGTCGTGCCGGAAGGTTTTCAAGAGAGCCGTTTGCTTTTCTGTTGAATTGAATAAAAACCAGATTCCAGATTTCTACTACTTGCGGATGATCTGCATTTACTAAATCAGCTCCCGGTACTTTTGCTTTTTCTTCTTCAGAACGCAGGTCAACGTGAATCTCAGAACAAGGTCCGCAAGGCCCCTGATCGCCCATTTCCCAGAAATTATCCTTTTTATTTCCATTTAAGATTCTGTCTTTTGACACATGCTTACTCCACATATCAAAAGCTTCCGTATCACGCTCCAGGTCTTCACTGCTATCGCCCTCAAATATGGTCACATATAGCTTGTTTTTATCTATTTTAAAAACTTCAGTAAGCAACTCCCAGGCCCAGTCTATCGCATCTTGTTTAAAATAATCGCCAAAACTCCAGTTCCCCAGCATCTCAAACATTGTATGGTGATACGTATCTTTACCTACTTCTTCAAGATCGTTATGCTTTCCGCTTACGCGTAGACATTTTTGAGTATCAGTTACCCGAGTGTCTTTAGGAACCCCATTACCAAGAAAAAATTCCTTAAATTGATTCATTCCGGCATTAGTGAACATCAACGTAGGATCGTTTTTGATCACCATTGGCGCAGAAGGCACGATGGAATGATTTTTGGATTTAAAGAATGATAGAAACTGATCGCGTATTTCCTGGGATTTCATGAGTAAATTTTAGAGTAGATTTTGCCAATATAGCATTAGCGGCAAACTATTTTTTATATTTGTTCGTTTCCCTTTATTTAATTAAAGGTTAGAGACCTGAATTTTAACGCAAAAATAGAATAATTTAAATAATGTCTAAGGTTAAATATTATTACGATAAAGAGACACTTTCCTATAAAAAAATAGAGAAGCGCAAAGGTCGTAAACTTGGCTACGGATTGCTTTCTATTGGAGCATCTTTTTTAGCCGGTTTTATTCTCCTTCTTATTTATCTCAATATTCCAGATCTGGAAACCCCTCGTGAAAAAGCACTTGCCCGCGAACTTCAGAATATGAAAGTTCAATACGGCGTGCTCAACAAAAAATTAGATCAGGTACAAAATGTTCTAGGTGAAATTGAAGAGCGCGACAACAGTATTTACAGATTGTATTTTGAAGCGAACCCTATACCTGACGAACAACGTAAAGCGGGTTTTGGAGGGGTAAACCGGTATAAAGATCTTGAAGGGTATGACAATTCTAAGCTGATTATAGAAACTAACAAGCGTCTTGACATTCTAACAAAACAGCTTGTGGTTCAAAGCAAATCTCTTGATGAGATTGCAGTTTTAGCAGAAGAAAAAGAAAAATTTCTAGACGCGATACCAGCTATACAGCCTGTTGCCAACAAAGATCTTACCCGTATAGCTTCTGGATATGGTTTACGTACAGACCCATTCACCAAAGAACGTAAAATGCATTGGGGGATGGATTTTACCGCTCCTCGCGGTACTCCTATTTATGCTACCGGTAATGGTGTGGTAGACCGTGCTGATAACAACGCTACGGGATACGGAAACCACATACGTATTGATCACGGGTATGGTTATGTAAGTCTTTATGCACATTTATATAAATACAATGTAAAAAAAGGGCAAAAAGTTGAACGTGGAGATTTAATAGGTTTTGTAGGCAGCACAGGTCGTTCTGAAGCTCCACACGTGCACTATGAGATTTTTAAAGATGGCCAACGTATTAACCCTATTAATTTCTACTACGGAAACCTTTCTCCTGAAGAGTTTGACGTAATTTTACAGAAAGCTCAGCTAGAAAACCAATCTCTGGATTAATGCACGTACAACTGCCCGAAAAATTATATTATAGCATCGGCGAAGTCGCTGAAGCTTTTGGTGTAAACACGTCATTGATACGTTTTTGGGAAAAAGAGTTTGACGTACTTAAACCTAAGAAAAATGCTAAGGGCAATCGTAAATTCACTCCAGAAGATATTAAAAGCCTGGAACTGATTTATCACTTGGTTAAAGAACGTGGCTTTACTCTAGAGGGAGCAAAGACACATTTAAAAGAAAACAAACAACAAACACTCAATAAATTTGATCTTATTAGAAAACTAGAAGGCATAAAAGCACAACTTCAGGAATTAAAAGATCAACTCTAAATCAATCATCAAATATGAAAAAAGGAATCATTGCACTCATCGTAATCGTTATTTTGGGAATTATTGGCTATTCATTTTTTAAAGGCTTTTACAATACCGCAATAACGCTAAAAGAAGATGCAACAAAACAATGGGGTAACGTAGAGAGCAGCTACCAGCGTAGATCTGACCTGATCCCCAATATTGTAAACACGGCTAAAGGCTATGCAGAATTTGAGCAAAAAACCCTTACAGATGTTATTGAGGCTCGTTCTAAAGCTACTGGCGTAAACATCGACCCGTCTAATGTCACCCCAGAGCAACTGGCCCAGTTTCAACAAGCTCAAAGCGGTGTAAGCTCTGCTTTATCAAGACTTCTGGTTACTGTAGAACGTTATCCTGATCTAAAGGCTAATGAGAATTTCAAGGAACTTATCAATGAATTAGAGCGCACAGAAAACCGCATCAATGTAGAGCGTAATCGGTATAACGAAGCGATCGCTCCGTATAACAAGCACATTAAAACCTTCCCTAATAATATCGTGAACAACTTCATAGGCAACTTTGAAGAAATGGGATATTTTAAAGCTGATGAAGGCACTGAAAGTGCTCCCGAAGTCAATTTTGACTTTAATAACGACGCAGCATAATGGCATCTGTAGTTAAAGACTTTTTAAATACCGAAGAAGAACAGGAAGTTGTTGAAGCAATACGTCAAGCCGAATTGAAAACTTCTGGTGAGATTCGTGTGCACTTAGAACGCCAATGTGAAGGAGAAGCTTTAGAGCGAGCCAAAGTGCTTTTTCATCATCTGAAAATGGACAATACTAAAGCTGAAAATGGCGTGCTAATTTATGTTGCTGTTGACGCTAAAAAATTTGCCATTTGCGGTGATCGCGGTATTAATCAAGTAGTACCAGAAGGGTTTTGGCAAAGCACCAAAGACTTGATGCAAACTGAATTTAAAAATCGAAAGTTTAAAAGTGGTTTAGTAAAAGGAATTACTTCTGCTGGTGAGCAACTTGCGCAGTTCTTTCCGTGGGATGATAACGACATAAACGAACTTTCAGACGAAATATCAACCTCTTGATCAATTTACCCAAACTATATACTTTTAGAAATGCAGTGCTTATTGCTTTTCTTTTTTGCCTTACTGCAACAAGTTTTGCACAGTATGACATTCCTGAAGTTCCCAGTGAGCAAACCAGTGTTTATGACTATGCCGGCCTCTTAAATTCTGGTCAGAAATCTGCTTTAGAAAATAAACTGGTTAAATACAGCGACACAACTTCAACTCAAATTGTAGTTGTTATTATTCCAAGTTCCAAAGGAGAAGACATTAGTTTTCTAGGAGCAAAATGGGGACAAAAATGGGGAATAGGTCAAAAAGGAAAAGACAACGGTATTCTCATCACATTAGCTACTAAAGATCGTAAGGTGGATATCAATACCGGTTACGGAATTGAGACGATCATAACAGATCGTATGGCAGAACAGGTTATCAATCGCATTATGATTCCCCAGTTTAAAAAAGGGGATTACTATGCCGGTCTGGATGAAGGATCAGATGCTATTTTCCAGATGTTACAAGGTGAATATAAGGGCTCAAGAGCCAAAAATAGTCAGCCCGGTTTAAAGAACTTTTTACCCATTATCATAATCTTCTTTGTCATTATTTTTATACTGAGTCGTTCTCGCGGAGGTGGCGGAGGTCGAAATGGCGGTAGACGCAGTGGGACCGGCAGCTTACTTGATGTTATTATCTTGAGCAGTCTGGGTCGTGGTGGCCTAGGCGGAGGTGGCTTTGGAGGAGGATCTTCCGGTGGAGGTTTTGGCGGCGGAGGAGGCTTTGGAGGTGGCTTCGGTGGCGGAGGCTTTGGCGGAGGCGGTGCTTCCGGTGGATGGTAACACACTCTCTAAAGTTTTATTGTTATAAAACAATAATCATTAGTTAATACCTCAATTTTAAAAAGCAATTCATTTGGAATCTTTTCTAAAACTTATACATCAGATCACCCGCTACGGAACAAAACCAGTTATTCAAAAAGATAAGCTGGTTTCTTTAAAAAAATCTCTGGGAGACCTTTATGCGCTCTACCTCAACTTGAATTCAAATTTTGACGAAAAACTTTACGAAGAAGTACACCGACTGGATTATGGAGTGGTTTATGCTCACGTAAAAGCTAATTTCCCAGAATTTATTGAATACCATCAAATTGATCAAATATTGGAGCTTGACCAAACTCCTGAGATACACCTTGGGGATGTAGCAGATGATCTTACAGACCTCATCATAGACTTAAGCGAAGTTGCGTGGCGATTAGAAAACACGAGTCTTAATGATGGGCTGTGGTACTTCAATACGTTGATGAAGATTCATTCTGAAGCACATTTACTCAATTTGTTGACGTATTTAAAAGCTTTAGATGCTTAATTGTAAAATCGCACAGTACACAAAGCGACTCTATAATCTAGAGTCGCTTTGATCTAATTACCAAAACCTGTCTTGTTACCAGAACAGGTCTTGATTTATATTTCTCACTTATTCAATTTTTGATGCAGTTTTAAATCTCGTGTATTTTTCTGCACGGTAACTGCCGCAAACATACTTAAGGTAAAAGCCATACCGTAAAAGCCTTTTTCGCTAAGCTCAAGATCTGCATTCCATAAACCGATAATCAACAATAAGATTGAAGCAATTGTTGTAAACCAGCTGATGCTATAATAAATATCAGTTACTTCTATCCCCTCCTGCTTATCCCGCACACTCTTTTGTACAGAGATTACCGAGAATAATCCAAAAAGTAAAATCGTAAAATAATATCCCTTCTCATTAAGTAACATAGATGCATTAAAGAGCCCTATACAAAATGCAGCCATCCCAATGAATAATGCTGCCCATGCCGCAGATATAAAAGCAGATGTAGGTTTTGTATTGAACGTAAATTGATCTTTTGCAGTTTGAGAACTCCTTGTTTTTTTCTCGTTTTCAAATGTAGTTTCCATATTGGTTATTTTGATAATTAGACCACAAAGATGCTGATGACTGGTTAGATGAAAAACTTCATTTTTTTTAAATACTTATGATTTAAAAAATTAAAATAAAACATAATTTACTATATTTATTGATTTAACTTACTTTAAAACTTATGATTTAATGAGTGCTATTTTTAAATTAATAAGAACGTTCACACCTGAACAACAACAACAAGTTATTCAGTTTTTAACTAATAAAAACAGACGTGGGGACACGAAGAACATAGATCTGTTTAAAAAAATTTGTAAAGGTGAAATCCTTAATCTTCACGAGACACTTTATAAAAATCCCAATCGCAATGCGTATCACGCACTAAGCAAACGTTTGCTTGATAATTTAATTGATTTTATAGCAACTAAGAGCTTCTCAGAAGAAGCAGGCGAAGAGATGACAACTCTAAAACTTATTTTAGCAAGTAGAATTCTCTTTGAACAGAAACTTAATAAACTAGGCTGGAAGACTATATGTAGAGCCGAAAATCTTGCAATTAGTTATGATTTATATACCGCACTGCATGAAATTTATGACACTCAATTACAATACGCTCATCTATTTAAAAATGTAGATTTTGAAGATATCTTAGCTAAAAGCAGTGATAACCTGAAACATCTCAATTCCGCTTTTAAACTGCAACAAGCTTACGCTTTTTTAAAAAATCATTTACAAAGCAATACACCCCATGCTAATATGCTTTTAGAAGAAACATTTGAGCGCTTTAATATAAGCCCCAAAGAAGAATTCACCTATAAATCTTTGTTTCAATTTATGGAGTTGCTTAGTGACACCGCAGAATTAGAAAGTGATTATTACCGTATTGCGCCATTGATGCAGGAAGCATTTGCATATATAACACAAAAAAATACATCAGAAAAACACCTGTATTACCATCTTCAGATTTTATACCTGATGGCTTCAAATTCTTTTAGAAATAAAGATTTCAAAGAGTCTCTTGATTATCTAGATGAGCTAGACCACTTATTAACGGATAAATACCGGAATCAATTTCAAATTTCATCAGCAATACTCAGATCACTTGCTATGAATTATATGGGGATTTATACGCAAGCTATTTCGCTTTGCGAAAACCTAAATGATAAGTCCCCCAGAGTCCTCTTGCTTTTAATGACACTTTACTTTCAGCAAAATAAGTTTAAAGAGTCTTATGCTATTTACAAGAAGCTTAATCACAGTGATCAGTTTTACGAAAAACAACTGGGTTTTTTATGGGTTGTCAAAAAAGAAATTATAGCACTACTCCTGCTGATTGAATTAGACAAACTTGATCTCGTTTTACAGAAACAAAATGCCATTCGTAAAAAATTTCACAGTAAACTCAGCGCTTTAGGAGAAGAGCGGGTAATGCATTTTATAAAACTTGCAGGAATCTATTACGATAATCCTCAGTTTGCAACTTCAACAAAATTCCATGATCAAGTTGAAAACTCCTTTAAATGGATAGGTGTTGACCGTGAAGATCTGTTTGCAATGAGTTTTTATGCCTGGCTTAAATCTAAAATGGAAAAACGAGATTTATATGTTGTTACACTAGAATTAGTTAATCAAACCAATTATTCTCTCTAACCTCTCCTTTTTTCCCAAGCGTATTGAATTTATAACTAAAACTCAACATAAAGTATTG
>Ga0207888_100180_pt1 | contig 36916 bp, 38 predicted proteins | sample LinPmetageLP43_FD_184055 | JGI IMG/M metagenome (GOLD analysis project Ga0207888, IMG submission 184055) | Marine viral communities from the Pacific Ocean - LP-43 (SPAdes) | ecosystem: Environmental > Aquatic > Marine > Oceanic | place: Pacific Ocean | collected 2010-08-27
GCATCGACGAACCTAGTATTGAAGATAACATTTAAAGTAACACCTTATACTTCTCTCCATTAAACCTTAAAACCTTATTTGATAATTTTGGTGCGATATTTGCTAACTTTAAACGAAATAGTAGAATCTTGTTAACGAGAGTATCTTTACGGTCACGCATTTTCTTATCCATGATATTTTTGGTGCTTATAGCATCGGTATTAATTGCTGGGGTAACGGTGTATCAATATCGCGAGCAGTCTAAGGATTACCATGAAAATAGAATGGAACGTAAAGAAGAGCAAATACGCCAAAGTATTGATCTTGCCATTCAAAAAACCACCTATCCCGTTACAACGGAGAACCTAGATCTAATTTTTAAGAATGAGATTTATGAAATTGCCGTAGTGCAGAACATGAATTTCAATATCTATAGTTTAGATGGTGAGCTAATAAAAAGTTCGCGACCTAAATTTGCCAACGATTCTATTTCTATGTGCTTAGATCCAGAGGTATTGAACAAATTGGAGATAAGTCCAGATAAACGTTACATACGTGAAAATGCTTTGGCAGGTGATAAATACCAAGCTTCATTTACCTATATCGCAGATCAAAAGTTTAAACCTATAGGTATTCTTAACCTCCCTTATTTTGAAGACAATTCTTTCAACGATTATGAATTGAAAGAGTTTTTATTTCGCTTGTCTGGTGTGTATTTGTTAATGCTGTTATTGGCTATTGCATTTGCTTTTATCATATCTAAATACATTACCCGTTCCTTAGAAACCATTTCAACTATGATGGGGCGTACCAATCTAAGTAAACAGAACAAAAAGATTTACATAGACAACCCTGGGGAGGAAATAGAAAAGCTAATTGCAGCTTATAATGGTATGATTGACGAGTTAGGTCAAAGTGCCGTAAAATTAGCTCGTAGTGAACGAGAACAAGCATGGCGCGAAATGGCAAAACAAGTAGCGCATGAAATTAAAAATCCGTTGACCCCTATGCGATTAACAGTTCAAAGTTTTGAACGAAAGTTTGATCCAAACGACCCGCAGATTCATGAAAAATTAAGGGAATACTCAGACACTTTAATTCAGCAAATAGATACTATGAGCAGTATTGCATCTGCTTTTTCAAATTTTGCAGAAATGCCAGCGCAGCAAAATGAGACGTTAAATGTGGTGAAAATAGTAAAATTAGCGTTAGATATTTTTAACGAAGATTTTATACATTTCATTGCTGATGAAGAAGAAATTATTGCGAAATTAGACCGTACACAACTTATTAGGGTGGTTACTAATTTGGTTAAAAATGCCATACAAGCTGTGCCGGATGTGGAATCTCCTAGAGTTTTGGTAAGCGTAGCATCAGAAGGTGATATGGTTAAAATATCTGTAGCGGATAACGGTCATGGTATTGAAAAAGATAATGAAGAAAAAATCTTTGAACCTAAGTTTACTACCAAAACTAGTGGAATGGGATTAGGATTGGGAATGGTGAAAAATATTGTGGAAACGTATAAAGGAACCATCAAATTCACATCCCAATTAGGCAAGGGAACCGTTTTTTGTGTAAAGTTTCCAAAAGAGAACTTATAAAATTTAAAAATTACTGCTATGTCATACGAGACTATTTTAATAGAAAAGGATGCGTCAACTGCAATAGTGACAATTAACCGTCCAAATAAATTGAATGCGTTAAACAAGGAAACTATTGGTGAATTACATGATGCATTTAAAGATTTGCAGAAAAATAAAAACATCAAAGCCATCATTTTAACGGGAAGCGGGGAAAAGGCATTTGTAGCAGGTGCAGATATTTCAGAGTTTTCGGACTTTAGTGAAAAGGAAGGAAAAAAATTAGCCGCAAAAGGTCAAAAACAATTGTTTGATTTTGTTGAAAATTTAAATACTCCTGTAATTGCTGCAGTTAATGGTTTTGCCTTAGGTGGCGGACTAGAATTGGCAATGGCATGTCACTTTAGAGTTGCAAGCGATAATGCTAAAATGGGTCTTCCAGAAGTGTCTTTGGGGGTAATACCTGGTTATGGTGGTACACAGCGCTTACCTCAATTAGTAGGTAAGGGTAGGGCTATGGAAATGATTATGACTGCAGGTATGATTTCTGCAGAACAGGCACATGCATATGGTTTAGTAAACCACGTAACTACGCAAGAAGATTTATTGCCGTTGTGCCATAAAATAATTTCAAGAATAACCAATAACTCATCAGTTGCTATTTCTCATGCAATAAAAGCAGTAAATGCTGGTTTTAAGAATACTGTAAATGGTTATGAGCAGGAAATTGAGGCTTTTGGTGCCTGTTTTGGAACAGATGATTTTGCCGAGGGTACTACCGCTTTTTTAGAAAAAAGAAAAGCAGATTTTCCAGGTTCATGACATAAACCAAACTGGTTATGTTAAAACGTAGCGCTTTTTTATTTCTTTTCATTATCAATGCTTTAAGTTCCTTTGCTCAAGAAGAGCTTGTTTCCTATACCATTGGCGAAAAATTCCACGATAAATATCGATATTCAAACATGCTTGCCATCTCAGATGATGGAAATGAAGGTACCGTGGTAGTTCGTGCATATTACACGGGAATTGTTTTAAAGCCTAAGGGATATTTTATTGAGCATTACAATAAAGATTTAGAACTGGTTTCTGAGTATAACTATAAGTTGAAAAATGCCAATTTTATAGATGCATATGTTAGAAACGGTCAGGTCTACTTATTGTTCTTAGAGTACAATTATAATAACAGAAGCTACCAATACGAAGTTCATAGAAGTCCGTTCTCTCAATTTCAATTTACAAAAGAAACTATTTTATCTATTGCATCTGAACCTGTAGAGCAGCCTTTAGATAGAAATTTTTATAATAGAAATTTTTCATCTGGCTTTACAACATCTATTTTATTCAATGACGAAAAATCAGCATTTGCTATAACTACCCATTATAAGAAAAGAAAAGTAGATCAACACATTATTCATGTGTTCAATGCTAATTTGAACAAGATAATGGAGCATGATTTTTCTGATGAGGTGGAGGAAAAGAACTATGCTTTTGAAAATATAGCATTTTCTAAAGATTTACAGAATGTATACCTGGTAGGTAAAGCCTACTTCAAGAAAAAACGTTTTAATGCAACAGAGCGTAAGTTTCAATATGAAATGGTAAGAATTTCTAACAGTAGCAGAAGTGTACAGTCTTTCTATACTCCGGGGAAGTTTCCAGAAGCCTTGAAACCTATTTTTAGAGGTGACGAACTACTTTGTGTCGGGTTTTATGCAGATAGAAAAGATAATAGATATAATGGTATTTCATTCTTTAGTTTAGATTCAAAATCTCTAGAAATCAAAACCGAAAAATTCAATCCTTTTTCTGAGCAGTTTATGATGGATAAATTTGGAAGGGAAGATGATAAGGCTATTAAAGATTTAGTTTTTAAAGGAATGGACATTACCAAAGAGGGAAACATCCTCTTTAATGCCGAAGAATATTTTACTAGTAATAGTGTACAGTCTAACTCTAGTGGCGGTCGTGTAATGGTAACTAGATATCACCATAATGATATTATTAGTGCAAAGCTTAGTGTTAATGGTGATTTGGTTTGGGCTAGAAATATCAATAAAACAGAAGTTACCCAAGGTGACGGTGCTTATGCATCTTACAGCTCTTACACTAAAAACAATACAACATACTTTTTTATTAGTACCTCTTCAGAAAATCCGCAGCAGCTCAGTGATGATCGTATTATGTTTAAACAAGGTTTAAGCAGAAACAGAAATGTTTTCTTAATACGTTTGGACGAAAACGGACATATGAAGTACAGTAAGGTTATAGATGATACTGAAGCTCGTTTACCTTTAATGGTTTCTGTACCATACATTAATCGCCTGAATGATGAATTAATATTCTACGCTAAAAGAGGAACTAAAAAACAACTGGTTCAAGTAGGTGTTAAATAAATATAATATTAGGATTTATTCCATAATTTTGGAATAAATCCTAATATTAATGAATTCTGTTTCTCCGGTTAAGGGTAGAGGTGCCCAAAAAAACACGAACAATAAATTTTCTGCGTACAGTTATGAAACCCGAGACGATTTTCTCGAATTTTGCCGTGTAGAAGGGGAAATTGCCGATAGAAACAAAACCCAATACATTCCCATTTTTCCAAAATCAATAGTGAATAAAGTAACTAGCCCAGATGTGGGTATGAGTTACTCTATGAATATGTATCAAGGTTGTGAGCATGGGTGTATTTATTGTTATGCCAGAAACGCACATGAATTTTGGGGTTATAGTGCCGGATTAGATTTTGAACGGAAAATTTTAGTAAAACATGATGCTCCAAAACTTTTAGAAGCGAAACTTAAAAGCAAAAAATGGAAAGCTTGCACTATAGTAATGTCTGGGAATACGGACTGTTACCAGCCAGTTGAACGGGAGTTTGAATTAACTCGAAAATGTTTAGAGGTGTTTTTAAAGTATAGACACCCCGTAGGTATCATCACCAAGAATGCTCTTATTTTACGAGATTTGGATATACTTAAGGAATTAAATGCACACGGATTAATTGGAGTAAATATTTCCGTTACCTCTTTATCTGAGGAAACAAGAAGAATATTAGAACCTAGAACTACAACAATAAAAAAAAGGCTTCAAGCCATTAGGGTGCTGTCGGAGGCTGGTATTCCTGTAAATGCAATGCTCGCTCCTATTATACCGGGTATAAATAGTCATGAAATATTGAATTTGGCAAAAGCCGTATCTGAACATGGTGCTGTTTCAATGGCTTTTACCGTAGTACGATTAAATGGAGCTATCGGTGAAATATTCACAGATTGGATTCGTAAAACTCTACCTGACAAAGCAGAAAAAGTATTACATCAAATTCAAGATTGTCACGGTGGGTCATTAAACGACAGTAGGTATGGGGTGCGAAGTAGAGGAGAGGGTATAATTGCTACTCAAATTCATGATATGGTAAGTTTAGCCAAACGTAAATATTTTAAAGGAAGAAACTTTCCTAAACTGAATATCAGCTTACACGAGTCTTATAAAGACGGTCAATTAAAATTATTTTAAAACTATTGCATCTTTCTTGGGTGAATAGATTGGCCTACCAACTTCCAACTACCTTCTATTTTTTCCAGAATGCGTATTTCATAAGTGTAAGCTTTTACACCTTCTGTATTGGTAGATTCCTCATCATGACTGACCCAAGCATGATTACCATTAATATTCATTTTGTAATTAGAATTCTTAGATGTCCCACCTTGACCCATCATATTTTCTGGCGGATTGATCATCATTGCTGGGGGTACATCTATACTATTTCCATCTCCCGTAGATACAAATATTCTACTATATGGTTGTATTGACCAACAATCTGCATGAGCAGCTACATCGCCAGAACGCCAAGTGGCAGATTCTTTCTCAAGAAGTGAAATAATCAGTTGATCATCAGTTTGTCCATATCCCAAAGAAACGGTTAAAAGAAGTAGTAGAAATACGTGTTTCATTTAAAATTTATTTATGTTTTTTAAATATAGGTTAAAATGAGGTATTTCATAAACAATTGATTTAACTGTATGAGAATGAGAGAAATAATTGGAATAAGTTAAAATTTTACTGTTTTAAATTAGCATGTTAAGATTAAATAGTGTGCAATAGTTTAGTACTAAAAAAATCTTTAAAAACTTTTGTTAAAATAAAGTCCAAAAGCGGAGTACGTGCGTAAATAGGTGGAATGTTATAAATATTAGAACTATTTATGAAAACCAAGAACACTACCAAAAACGATATGAAAACGTTAAAAAATAATACCGAAAAAAATGAGAAGAAATCTTTCTTTTCTAGAATCAAACATCTAATTGAAAATGCCAATGCATGGGGTATTTTCGTAATGGGTAGCACTTTTGTGCTAATGTTCGGTTCGGCTTACTTAGCTTATATATTACAAAACGATTTTACTCAATTACATCTAGAGAGAAGAAGCACAATGATTGGATTAATTTTCATGATTGTGGCCGCTGTTTTTTTCGTTTTTAAATTGAGCTTCTTCATTTATACTTTTATAAGATTTTTAAAATATAAAGCAATACCATCGGTATCAGACGAAGAATTACCAACTGTTACGGTAATTGTACCGGCATACAATGAAGGAAAACAAGTTTGGGCAACTTTAAAGAGTTTGGCTGAAAGTGATTATCCAGAACACAAAATTCAATTATTAGCTATCGACGATGGTAGTAAAGATGATACTTGGAACTGGATGTTACAAGCTAAGAAAGAATTAGGAGATAGAGTTTCGGTTTGTCAGCAACCTAAGAATATGGGTAAGCGTCACGCCTTGTACAGAGGTTTTAATGAAGGTACGGGTGAGATATTTGTAACGGTTGATAGTGATTCTATTGTTGATAAGGATACGTTGAGAAATTTAGTAAGTCCTTTTATTGTAGATGAAAACTGTGGTGCTGTTGCAGGTAACATTCGTGTTTTAAATAATGACAAGATTTTACCTAAGATGTTAGACGTTAGTTTTGCACTTAGTTTTGAATTTGTTCGTTCTTCTGAAAGCACTTTAAATTCAGTTTTATGTACTCCAGGTGCTTTAGCAGCTTATAGAGCTACTGCAGTATTCGGTTGCTTAGATGAGTGGATCAATCAAACATTCATGGGTCAAGCATCAGATATTGGTGAAGATAGAGCAATGACGAACATGATTTTAAAGCAAGGCTTCCACGTATTATTTCAAAGAAATGCATTTGCTTATACTAATGTTCCGGAAAAATATCAAGGACTTTATAAAATGTTCATTAGATGGGGTAGAAGTAATGTACGTGAGAACATTCAAATGTCTAAGTATGTATTTACTAACTTTAGAAAAGGACCAAAAACTGGTACAAGATTATTATTCTTTAGCCAATTCTCAAGAATTGTACTTTGTTACCCATTTGTGTTGTTCATGTTAGTATTTGTACTTACACATCCATTATTATTCTTAAGTTCTACTTTCGTAAGTATATTGGTTTTATCAACTTTCCCAGTAATATTCTATGCAAAAAGATATTCTTTTTCAGAATCTATATGGGCATATTCTTACAGCGTACTTTTTACGTTCGGTTTATTCTGGATTACTCCTTATGCTATTGTAACGGCAAGTAGAAGTGGTTGGTTAACAAGAGAGTTACCACAGAAGTAAGATTACGATATAAAATTAGTAAAGGGTCTCAATTTAAATTGAGACCCTTTTTTTATACTGTATTTTGAAAAAAATGAAACTAGCTTAGATTTTTTAAAGGATTCCATTCTTGATAAAACTGCTCTAGAAAGTCAATCATATATTGATGCCGTTCTGCTGCAAGTTGTTTTCCTGTTTCGGTATTCATTTTATCTTGTAGCAATAACAATTTTTCGTAGAAGTGATTAATTGTTGGCGCTTCAGACTTTTTATATTCCTCCTTGGTCATGTCTAGGTTAGGTGGTATGCTTGGGTCATAAAGGGCTCGATTTTTAAATCCGCCATAATTAAATGCGCGTGCAATACCAATTGCGCCAATTGCGTCTAAACGATCCGCATCTTGTACTACTTTAAGCTCTTTAGATGAGAATAGTTTCTTCTTCATCTTACCTTCGGTTAAACTAGCCTTAAATGAGCTATACTTGATAATATTAGTAACGTGGTTGATAGTTCTTTTTGGAACACCAAGACTTAGTAAAAAATCTTCGGCCATTTTAGGACCAAGAGATTCGTCGCCGTCATTAAATTTTGCATCAGCAATATCATGAAGAAGAGCACCAAGGCTTACAACCAAAATATTTACATCTTCCTCTTCCTTTGCGATTAACATGCTGTTGTTAAAAACACGCTGAATATGAAACCAATCATGCCCTCCTTCGGCATTTTTCAAAGTTTCTTTGACAAAGGTTATGGTTTCTTCTACAATTTCTGAGTTGGTCATTTAAAGGAATTTATCCCGTTAACTACGGAAGCTTCAATTTGTTCTATAAGTTCATCATAGTTTCCATTGTTTTCAATGGGTTGTTGTACATCTAATTGAACTTTTGCACCTAAACCCATTGGAAACTGTCCAAAACGTACGAGCTTCCAAGAATTATTTATGCTAATTGGAACAATCAATGCAGATGGCGCTTTTTTAAGAAGCATTTTAAGTCCCATAGGTTTAAATGCCTTTGGATGCCCGTCTCTGCTTCGCGTTCCTTCAGGAAATATCACTGCACTTCTCTTATGCTCTTCAATATAGGTGCCTAACCTACCTATTTCAAGTAAGGCAGATTTACCGTCGTTACGGTCAATAAGCACAGAGCCACCATGAACAAGATTAAAGGATACACTTGGTATACCTTTTCCCAATTCTTTTTTACTCACAAATTTTGGGTGGTGTTTTCGCATATACCAAATTAATGGTGGAATGTCATACATGCTTTGATGGTTGGTAACTATAATCAAAGGTCTGTCTGTAGGTAAGTCAAAGTTATTTGTAAACTTATATGTAGTTCCTAATATGTTAGTACTACGCATTAGGAAAAAATTTAACTTACTAACTACAGGTTTTAATCCGCTATACCCAAATATTTTAAAACCCAACCATTGTATGGGATGAAAAATAAGTAAACATAGCCCAAAGGACACGAAAAAAAATGGCGTAAGAATATAAGAAAGCAACTTCTGCATATTACAAAAATAAAAAACCGCTCTATTAGAGCGGTTTTTTAATCCTATTATTTTATTAGAATATAGCCTAGGCTATAAATTTTAGCAAAACTCGTCGTAAGCTTGTGCTAAATTCTGAGCTATCATCTCAGCTGGTCTACCTTCAATATGGTGACGCTCAATCATATGAACTAATTCACCATTTTTAAATAATGCCATAGAAGGAGAAGATGGAGGAAAAGGAACCATAAGGTTTCTTGCTGCATCAACAGCTTCTTTATCTACACCAGCAAATACAGTAACTGCAAAATCTGGTTTTTTATCGTTCTGTAGACTCATTTTAGCCGCAGGTCTTGCATTAGCCGCTGCACAACCACAAACAGAGTTAACAACTACTAAAGTTGTTCCTTCCTTATTGATTGCATTTGCTACCGCATCTGCTGTATATAATTCTTCAAATCCGGCAGAAGCCAGATCATCTCTCATTGGTTTTACTAATTCTGCAGGGTACATAATCTTAAATTTTAATTAATCTATTACAAAGATAATCAATTAGTCGTAGGAGTGATCCACACCTTAACTTTTCATTGGCCTAACTTTCTATTGGTAATATTTTATCTTTGGCAAAATTGAAAATACGAAATGATTAAATGGTTGGGAGCCGTAGTTGGTTTTTTTATAAGAGGTTTGTCCGGAGCGGTTTTAGGCTTTTTTGCCGGTAGTATAATAGATAATTTTTTTGGCTCTAGTAAAGGTAACGCACGTAGCGTATTTGAAGACTATACAAGACCTAATGTGACAGCTGCAGATTTTGAGCTTAATCTACTGTCATTATGTTCAATTGTCATTAAAGCAGATGGGCAAGTTAGCCAGACAGAAATGGACTATGTACGTCAGTATTTTGTGAGTACGTACGGTAAGGACAAGGCAAATGCTATTTTTAGAAGTTTTAATGAAATAAATAAAAAAGGACAGATATCTGCACAAAAGGTATGTACTTTTTTGGCACAGCGAACACGGTACGAGGTGCGTCTGCAATTGCTTCATTTCTTATTCGGTATAGCACAGGCAGATGGTAGTATTAGTAATCCTGAAATTCAAAAAATTCGTGAAATTGCTGGTTACCTTAGGGTTTCGTTAAACGAGTTCGATAGTATTAAGGCAATGTTTGTGAAATCTGCGAACAACTCTTATAAAATTTTGGACATCTCAAAATCTGCTACAGATGCTGAGGTTAAAAAGGCATATAGGGAAATGGCTAAAAAATATCATCCAGATAGAGTAAATACTCAAGATGAGGCCATAAAAAAAGGTGCTGAAGAAAAGTTTAAACAAGTGCAGACAGCTTACGAGACTATACAAAAGGAGCGTGGTTTAAATTAAGGGAATAATCGTTTAAAATTAGAATAATGCAAGAATTTTGGTTTTATATAGAATTAGGGTTACAGCATGTGTTGGACATAAATGCATATGACCATATATTGTTTTTAGCAGCCTTGGCACTTCCTTTTACTTTTAAAAGTTGGAAAAATGTTTTGTTGCTAGCTACCGTTTTTACTTTTACACATTGTTTAGCCTTAGTGTTCTCAGTTTATGAGATATTAGTTATAGAAGCAACATGGATCGAGTTTTTGATTCCCGTAACCATAGTAAGTACGGCATTGTTCAATTTGGTTGATAGTAATGATAAGCTAGAAGATAGGACAATATGGTTCCATGTACTGGCAACAGGTTTTTTTGGACTGATACATGGTTTTGGATTCTCTAATTATTTTAAAATGATGATTATGGGAGCAGAAGATAAATTAGCGCCTTTATTGGGTTTTGCTGGCGGTATTGAAATTTCTCAAGTAATCATAGTTCTTTTGGTATTAGTGTTAGCATATGTAGTTCAAACTATACTAAAGGTCAAACAAAGTATATTCATATTGGTAGGTAGCATTTTAATTATATTAATAACACTTCCGTTACTTTATGAAACATTTCCTTTTTAAGACTGTTAAATTTTAGTTTAAGCTATTGCCTTGCATAGTAAAGCGGGTACCTTAGAGTTATGTGCTTTTTTAAAGCCGATTATAGATGAAGAAAGAAAAACAATTAAAATATGATAGGGCCTATTTAAGAATGGCCAAAGAGTGGGGTATGTTATCTTCTTGTAAGCGAAAGCAAGTGGGTGCCATAATTGTAAAAGATAGAATGATTATTTCTGACGGATACAACGGTACGCCTACCGGCTTTGAGAATTATTGTGAAGATGAAGAGGGGTATACCAAATGGTATGTTTTGCATGCGGAGGCTAATGCCATACTTAAAGTAGCAGCTTCTACACAGTCTTGTCAAGGTGCTACTTTATACATCACATTATCGCCTTGTAGAGAATGTAGTAAGCTTATACACCAATCTGGCATTAAACGTGTAGTGTATCAAGTTGGGTATAAAGATGATTCTGGTTTGCAGTTTTTAGAAAAAGCCGGGGTCGAATTACAACACATGCCAGAAATAAATGTTACTATCTAACGTTTACACTAATGATGAATAAAAAATACAGTGCTCTACTCCCTTTAATTATCGCTTCTGCGCTTGCATTAGGGTTTTTTATTGGTGGAAAACTGAATTTTAACGATTCTCCAGAAAGGCTTTTTTCGACCAATTCAAAAAAGGATAAACTCAACCGACTTATAGATTATATTGACTATGAATATGTAGACGATGTTAATACGGATAGCATTGTTGATGTTACCGTAAATAGTATTTTAGAAAAATTAGATCCGCATTCAGTTTATATTTCTGAAAAAGAGATGTCTGGTGTAACTGAAAATATGAAGGGTGATTTTGTAGGTATTGGTATTAATTTTTACTCATATCACGATACTATTGCAGTTATAAAAACAGTAAAGGATGGTCCAAGTTTTGTAAAAGGCATACTACCTGGCGATCGCATCCTAATGGCAGATAAAGACACCTTGTACGGTAAAGATTTTCCTAGCGAAATTATTGTAGATAAATTAAAAGGTATAGAAGGTTCTTCTGTTACTCTTACGGTATATAGAAAAGCAGAAAATAGAACGTTTGATGTAAAGGTTAGGAGGGGAATTGTTCCTTTAAAAAGTGTTGATGCGTTTTATATGCTAACCAAAGACATTGGGTATATTAAGGTCAATAGATTTGCAGAATCAACTTACAAAGAGTTTAAGGATGCCTTAGTGAGATTACAAAAGCGTGGTGCTAAGAAATTAGTGCTTGATCTGCGAGATAACCCTGGTGGCTATTTAGGTATGGCAGAGGAAATGGCAGATGAGTTTCTAGAGGATGGTAAACTTATCTTGTTCACCAAGAACAAAAAAGGTAAAATAAACAAGAGTTTTGCTACGGATGAAGGTAGTTTTGAAGATAAGCCTATTTATGTGCTTATCAACGAAAGGTCTGCATCTGCAAGTGAAATTGTTGCTGGAGCATTACAAGATAATGACGTGGGTACCATTGTAGGTCGTCGCTCTTTTGGAAAAGGATTGGTACAACGAGAAATGGCACTAGGCGATGGTTCGGCAGTAAGACTTACTGTTTCTAGATATTATACGCCTACAGGAAGAAGTATTCAAAAAACGTATGCTAACGGTACTAAAGATTATTATCAGCGTTTTACGGATAGGTTCCATAGCGGAGAAATGATTTCTGTAGATAGTATTAAAGTAGCGGATTCACTAAAATTCACTACACCTAAAGGAAAAGTGGTTTATGGTGGTGGTGGTATTATTCCTGATGTATTTGTGCCTATTGGAAGTAATGAAGAGGAAGCGGTTGAAAGTATGGATAATTTAGGTTTTCTTTCCTTCTTTGTATTTGAACATTTAGAAGATGACCGTGAAAGATATGGTCAATATTCCCAAGAGGAATTTGTGAACGATTTTAGGGTAGATGATATTCTTTTTGAAAAATTTGTAGAGTATTCTGTAAATAGAAATTTAAGAATGAATTTTTATGACTACGAGAAAAGTATCAAGCAGTTTTTAAAAGCTAACATTGCTGAACAGTTATTTAATACCAATATACACGCTAAAATAAAAGCAGATGAAGACCTTATGCTTCAAAAGGTACTAGAATTAGATAGTGGTAGTATTATTGAGCAAGAAGAATCTAGCCGTATAAAAGCCAGTAATTAATCCTTATTTACTTTGTCTTGAATCTTTTTGCTGGTAATAAATACCAATAGAAGAACTATAGCGCATAAAGAAGCCATAATTCCTATAAGTGCTATTGTGCTGTTTTTTTCAAATGGGTCTGCAAAATTTACCAAGGTTACATTATAGGCTATAAGACCTATTGCAACTACTATAAAAATAATGGATATTGTCTTGCTCATAAACTTGTTTTTATAAAAATACAACCTTCTAGTGGTCTAGAAAAGCTCATTAATGTTTGCTGCAAATAATTTAACAGCAATTGCCATAAGAATTACACCAAATACTTTTCTAATAACATTTACTCCGTTTTTACCCAACATTTTTTCAATTTTTACCGACGATTTAAGTACGATAAAAACAAAAATAATATTCACGATAATTGCGATAATAATGTTTTCTACAAAGTATTCAGCTCTTAAAGAAAGTAAAGATGTTAGCGTACCCGCTCCTGCAATTAATGGAAAGGCAATGGGCACTATAGAAGCACTTTCAGGTTCATCATCTTTATATAGCTGAATGCCTAAAATCATTTCAATAGCTAAAAAGAATATGATGAATGCACCGGCAACAGCAAATGAATTTACATCTATTCCTATTAAATTTAAAATCTCTTCTCCAAGAAATAGAAACGCCACCATAATAACAGCGGCAACAACAGATGCCTTTTCAGATTGAATATGACCTACCTTTTTTCTAAGCCCAATGATAATAGGAATACTACCTAAAATATCAATTACAGCAAACAACACCATACTTGCGGTAGCGATCTCCCTTAAATCAAAATGAAATTCCATCCTTCAAATTTTTTGCAAATTTACGTTTATAAATATGCACTTGGATGTTTATTCTTAAAATTTTCTAAGACCATTGCCTTTTAAAAAAATGTATCTTGCGCCCTTTAAATTAGGTCATGTTTCAATTAGGGAAAACTATAGTATCGGAAGAAATAATCGAAAACGATTTTGTTTGCAATCTTAGTGCATGCAAAGGTGGTTGCTGTGTTGATGGCGAAGCAGGTGCGCCTGTAGAAGATTCTGAAACAGAAATCATGGTTGACATCTATTCAAAAGTTAAGCCTTTTTTACGCCCAGAAGGTATTGCGGTTATTGAAGATCAAGGTGCTTTTGTAAAAGGTGAAGATGGTGAATGGGAAACCCCGTTAGTTAACGGAAGTGAATGTGCCTATGTAATTTTTGATGATAAAAAGATTGCTAAATGTGGTATAGAAGAGGCGTATAACCAGGGAAAGATTAAGTGGAAGAAACCTGTTTCATGCCATTTGTACCCAATACGTGTGCGTGAGTATACTGAACTGACTGCAGTTAACTACCATAAATGGCAAATTTGTGACCCTGCTTGTGCTTTGGGCGATGAGTTGAAAGTTCCGGTGTATAAATTCGTTAAGGAAGCCCTAATTAGAAAATTTGGTGAAGATTGGTATACTGAGTTAGAAGTGGTTGCAAAAGACCATCTTAAATAGTAGGTATATAAATCACTATTTGTGTTCCAATAGGTTTGGTATTGTCATCAAACTTGTCAATAATATCTACATGGAAGTAATTTTCATAATCCCTAGAAAAATTTTCCAATCGTTCTTTAGTAATATCGATACCCACAGATTTTCTCTTTAGCAGTTTATTGTCCTTAATTTTTTCTGCAGCATCTCTACCTACACCGTTGTCTGTAATAACGATTTCTATAAAACCGTTTTTACCTTTTTTAATTTCTAAATCTATATTTTTTGATCCATCTTTAGAAGATAGCCCATGCCATAAGGCGTTCTCTAAAAAAGGCTGTAGAATAAGCGATGGTATTTTTATGTTATGTGTATCAATTTCATCTTTAATATGAATATTAAAATTGATTTCATTTGAGAATCTAATATTCTCGATATTCATATATAACTCAACGGTCTCTAATTCGTCTGCCAATGAAATCTCTCGTTGAGAAGATGCTTCTAATATCTTTCGTACCAATTTAGAAAACTTGTTTAAGTAATGAACGGCATTCTTTTTTTCATTATTTATAATATATAATTTAATGGAGTTCAGTGAATTAAACAAGAAGTGCGGATTCATTTGACTACGTAGCATACTCTGTTCAAGAGTTAACAGCTTTTTATCTGCATTCAACTGGCTCTGGCGGTATAAAATGTATAAGATTCCTATTAATAAGATTAAGAAAATACCGATGATGGTCAGCATAGTCCTGTTTTTCTTAAGTTTTAAACGAACCGTTTCATTTTCTTCGGCAAGACGCTCTAATTGGTTGGCTCTCATTTGCGACTCATAACGCAAAATCATATCATTTACATAACGAAGGTTAAGTGAATTGGTAATGCGCTCCTCGTACTTCCTAGATTCCTTAAAGTAGCTCATCCCCTTTTCATAATCATCACGCTTAATCCAGAGTTCAGATAGAAACTTGTTTGCTTCTGCTATTTCGGAATTTAAATTATTAGTTTTAGCCAAGGCAAGACCAGATTCAAGATTAACCTCTGCGTTGTCATAATCTCCTAAGCGTATTAATGCCCAGCCTAAATTTATATAAATGGTCGTAATTATTTTTTCGTCTCCAAGCGAAATAGCTTTTAATAGATTATTCTGTAAGATAGTGGTTGCTTCGTCTATTTTTCCTAAATGAACATAAACATGAGCAATGCTATAATTACATATTATTTTTCCTCTATTAGAGCCAACCATTTCATTGTAGACAAGAGATTTTCTAAAGTTCTTTAATGCATCTTCTAATTTTGCTTGAGATTCATAGCATTCACCTAAATTTTGATGATTTACAGCTAAACCTTCCTTATCGTCTAATTGCTTTTCAAGAATCATTGCATTCTCGTATTTTTCAATGGCAAGATCATATTGTTCTAACATTTGATAGATGCCAGCAATACTATTAAGGGATGTTATAATACTTTTTTTTAAGCCAATTTTTGGTTCAATTACAGTTTCCGCTAGTTCTAAGGCTTCTTGACTATAGTCTAATGCAGATTTAACAGCTTCTGTACGTCTGTAGACCGTACTGATCATATTTAGCGTATAAACTCTAAACTCAATATTATCTGCTTCAACAGATGCTCTTAAAGCTTTTTGATATAATTCAAGTGCTTTGGTGTATTGCGTTAAGTCCCTGTAAATACTTCCTAGTTGATTTAATGCATATGCTTGCCCTAATAAGTACTTTTTAGAGATAGATTTGGTTTCTATGTACCGTAAAGAAATGCTGTCATTGCTAAATGGTTCTAAAAACATATCAATCTCTTGGCATGTTTTTGGAGTTTTCAATAGCAGGCTATCTACTTTTTCCTTTAAAGTATCAGGTATTTCTTGTGAGTAACTAAGGTGTGAGAGCACTAAAGTGTACAATAAGAAGAATAGAAATTTGCACTTGGATTTATACACTATAATTTTTGAGAATATGCTTAATTGTTAGATGAATAAAAACCTTTTAAAAGATTATAACAAATCTAAGAAATCTGATTTTTTTTGTCTAGATACGGGTATTTTGTGGTTCGATTTCAACACGACATAACCATCGGTTTTTAAGAACTCTTTTATTTTATTGAGATTGATGATGTATGAATTGTGAATTCTAAAAAATGAGTCTGATGGTAGTAGGTCATTGACCTCTTTTAATTTTTTGGTCAATACTATTTTTTGACCGTCCGTTAAAAAAATGGTGCTATAATTTCCGTCAGATTCTGCATATAGAATTTCATCACTTTCAAGAAATAAGAGTTTACCATCCGTATTTAGGGTAATACGTTTATGTACAGATCTAGAGTTATAATTTAAAAGAGCCATTTCTAATTTTTCAACAGAGAAATTTTTGCTATTAAATTTTTTGATCTTAACGATTGTCTCCTCAAGATCATCTGTATCTATAGGTTTTAATAAATAGTCTAACGCTTGACTTTTTATTGCTTTAAGTGCATATTGGTTATATGCTGTTGTAATTACTACCGGAAAATTTTTGTTGGTTAGTTTTTTGATAAATTGAAAGCCGTCCATAGTCGGCATTTCTATATCTAAAAATAGACAATCTGGGGTGTTCTTATCTAAATAGGAAAGTGCTTCATTTGGATTTGTAAATGAGGCAATTACATTTATTTCATCACTAAAATTAGTAAGCTCCCATGTTAAGCTTTGTAGTGCTTTAATTTCGTCATCAACTATTACAGCTTGTAGCATAAAAGATTCGGTATCAAGTTAGAAAGTTATGAAATTTTAAGCGCTTGTACTGCTTTCATGAGCTATTTTGTATCAATGGATGTAATTATAGTGTAATCGGTATATTTTGGATTAAAGGTGTAAAAATTACAACTATCACTACTAAAAGAAAGAAAAATACTACAAATTATATATTTGATTCATTTTCTAAGATTTGTGCCTTCCGTTTATACATAAAAAGATGCAGGTTATACAAATTAGGGTAATGAGTTTTCAGCTTAAAATTACCTTTAGCAGAGAACATCAATATGTTATAGAGAAATTGATATGAGAAAGTGCAGCATAATGTTGGCATTGTTAATAGTAGTCTTAGTGATTGCTTCTCAGTTCATGAATGAAGATGAAAATTCGAATGAAAATTTAACCATTGCTTTTGAAGAGCAAAAACATCTAATAGATAAACCATAACTATAAATCTAATTTCATACCATGTTGAAAATGATACAGGTTTTAGGAAAGTCTTTAAAAATGTTTTGCTTTGGTGTTATACCATTTATTCTTGTGTCAGGTGGTTCTAAATGTGATGTTAATAATTCTATTATAGAGTTAGGTACTTGTAGTTTTAATGTTGACGGAAGTTTAAGTTTTCATATTGATGGTGCCGCAATATTCACAAGCAGTATTGAAGAAGATAAAGATGGTAATAAGATCGATAAGCTATTATTAAATTTTACCACATGTGGTGTTGATCAAATTCAGAAATTTGAATTTGTGATCGCAAATAATAAGAAAAAACAGCATGGCGTGCCAGCTGGGGTATATAAAATAAAAAAACTAGACCATCTAATTAATAATTTTAGAGGGGTCTATGGTTTTGCAGATTTAGCTGGTGTAAGCGAGCTGCCATATTTTGTGAAATCAGGTGATATTACTATTACTGAAAACTACACTGACAATGTTGGTGGAAAGTTGGAGGTGCAACTAGAAAATGCCAATGGAGAATCTTTGAAAGTCAAGGGTTTTTTTAGTGCGGATCTAAAAATTTAAATTTAGTACGGTTCTTTATAGGATAGTGTATGTTATCTTATATCTAATGTTTGAGCGCCAAAATAAGTATAACTACGATTCGTCGTATGATTACGTTCTAAGAAAAGGTTTCGGGGGAACTACCTTTATTAGACTTGGTGGGCATTTTTCATAAAAGAAACATTAGTGGGACCGTACATTTTTTATCTCCACAATCAACTTAGCTACATTTTTATATTTTAATTCTTAAAAGCTTACCTCATAATTGAGGAGTTGACTATTCAGTTAACTAATTTGCTCTTGGTTATTAGTGTACATTTTGAGATAGAGAATAAAAAAGACCCCAAATTAAGGGGTCTTTTTTATATACGGCTAAGCCGAGGTTAAGTAAGGGGAATCTTATTTATCGTTTATGATATAGGGCTTTAATACTGTCGTAAAAATCAACGCAGCTGCATATATCATTAATATTGTTATATAGTTTTCCATAGCTTAAGTATTGGAGTATAAGTTATATACGGACAAATTTTCATTTTGGATTACGGAAATTTGATCGTATCATTAAATAAACTATGAAAACTTACTTTTAGTATATTTTTAAAGTTAAACCATTTAGCCATTAATTTCATTTGTAGTAATTCAAATGAATTTGACTTAATACCCTTATAGATATAAAAGGATAATTTTGAGGCTAGAAGCAATCCAGCGTAGACGAATAATGTTTGTAGGTATTGGGACATATACAAAAGAACGAATAAGTAAGGTAATTCTTACATACTGATATTGCATTTCATCGAATTGTGCTTATTTATTCGATGAAATGCATATTATGCTCTTTTGTACAATCTAAATATCAAAAAAATGATAGTTTTTGTTTATAGAAAATTATCTACTTTTTTATAAGCTTCTATGACTGAAAGCTCACCTTCTTTACCATCTCTAGAATTACCGTGTTCCATTCCTAAAACTCCATTGAACTCTTGTTCATGAATCCATTTGAATACATTATAATAATTAATTTCGCCTGTAGTCGGTTCATTTCTACCAGGATTGTCACCAATTTGAATATATGCGATTTCTGACCAAGTGGCTTCCATATTCGGAATTAGGTTACCTTCTTGAATCTGCTGATGATAGATGTCAAATAAAATTTTACAGGCTGGTGAATTCACTGCTTTGCAAATTTCGTAAGCTTGTGGCGAGTCGGTTAGAAACAACCCAGGATGATTTCTAAAGTTTAAGGGTTCCAATACCATAACTATACCATGAGGTTCTAATAAAGCAGAGGCTTGTTTTAAGCTTTCAACTACGTTAGCTGTTTGGTGACCCATTCTTAGTTTTAAATCTAAATGTCCTGGCACTACGGTCATCCATTTAGCGTTAACTCGCTTGGCTACCTCAATGGAGCTTTTTATATCGTTTAAAAATTCTATACGCTTATCTAAATCCCCTGAGGCTAAATTTGGCTCTTTCCAGTAAATTTCATGAGCTACAAATACCCCCATTTCTAAACCACGTTTTTTCATGGTATCAGCCATTTTTTCTTGAACATCTATAGGGCGTTTACGCATTTCATTATCCTCAAAAGCAGTAAAACCTTGGTCTGCCATAAAATTGAGCTGAGCAATAGGGTCATCTCCAGCAAGGTGTTTGAACATGCCAATATGTGGTGCGTATTTTAAATTAAATTGATGTGCATTTGTAGTGTTAGTGTTGGTCAACGAGTTGGCGTATGTCAATGTACCGGTCATTGTTAAGGCACCTGTGCTTAATGCAGATTTTTGGATAAAACTTCTTCTTTTCATGAGTAGTGCATTTAAATAAAAATAGCCAAGAGCGATTAAAATTCACGCTCTTGGCTATTAAGTGTTAGCATATTATTTGGTTATAAGGACCATGCCTTACCGCCAGTAAGATCTTGAGCATCTCCACATGGCACATATTCACCTGGCACAGGTAAATAAGCCAAAACCTCTTCACCAACATACTCAGAAGCCTTATAGCCCCATATAGTCATGCCTCTAAGATTATTTGCAAATGCAAACCTCGTAATCTCGTCATCTAATTCGGCAGTTTTACCTTCGGCTATAGCTTCAGTATAACTATTAATAGACTCAAACATCTCAGTTTGCTGATCTTTTGTATATTTTAATGAGCTTGCTAAAACTGGTTCTAAATCTTCTACAGTTAAGTCTTCGACATTTTCTTTACCAGAATCTGCCAATGCTTTGTTGGTAAACTTATTCATTGACATTTTAAGGAAATCTTGTTGTTCCTTTTCCATGACATCTTTTGAAAATTTGTCAATAAAAACATGAACTTGAACTTCTGAAGCAGAAGGTGTATCTGTTTTAGGTAAAATGATGTCTACCAATTTAGAAAGTACAACACCTTCATTTGGAGCTAAAAATTCTGGTGTCCAGGTAATAGCTGGTTCACTTTTACAACTTTGAACGATTGATAATAATGTTGGGGTGGCCACCATATATCCAAGTGACATTCCCATATTTTTTAATACGCGTCTTCTATCCATTATATGTTTCCTTTTTTAAGTTCTTTAACCGCATGGTCTGCAGCTCTTGCCGTAAAGGCCATGTAAGTTAATGATGGGTTTACGCAACTTGCAGAGGTCATAAAAGATCCATCGGTTACATATACATTAGGTACATCGTGCAATTGGTTGTTTCCATTTAAAACAGATGTTTTTCTATCTCTACCCATACGAGCAGTTCCCATTTCATGAATACCTAAACCTAAGGCACTTTCATTATCATATCCTTGAACATCTCTAAGACCTGCTTTTTCTAGCATTTCAACAGCAGATTCTAAAATATCTTTACGCATCTTAAGCTCATTCTCTTGAAGCTCGGCATCAAATGTTACGGTAGGTAAACCCCAATCATCTAATTTGTCATAATCTAAGGTAAACCTATTGTTTTCATAAGGTAATACTTCTCCAAAGCCCATCATTCCGAATGTCCATCCACCAGGTTTTAAAACAGCTTCTTTTAAATCTTTACCATGGGAAAGTTCAGCAATAGATTCTTCCCAATTTCCTCTAGAGGCGCTACCTTGGTAACCAAATCCTCTCTTATAATCTTTTCTATCAGAATCTCCGCCTAAGTTTCTAAATCTAGGAATATAGATACCACTAGGCTTTCTACCTTTATAATATTTATCTTCAAAACCATCAAACTTTCCAGAAGCTCCAACCTGTAGTTGGTGATCCATAATATTACGACCTAACTGATCAGATGCATTACCCATACCATTAGGGAATGTTTCAGATTTAGATTGCATTAAAATTGAAGTAGAAGCAATTGCAGATGCACAAAGGAAAATTACTTTCGCTTTAAACTCAAATGTTTCTTTTGTGTTCGCGTCTATGACTTTAACACCTGTTGCTTTTTTGGTTTTTGGATCGTACATAACTTCATGTACGATAGAATCTGGTCTAAGGGTCATATTTCCAGTTGCTTCTGCTGCTGGTAACGTAGACGATAAACTACTAAAATAAGCTCCAAAAGGACACCCTCTAATACATCTATTTCTAAATTGACATTTACTTCTACCGTCAAATTGTTTAGTACCGGTAATATGTGCTGTTCTACCTGCAGTTACTACACGACCGTCAAAATTTTCGGCAACCTTTTCTCTAAACTCCTGTTCTACACAGTTAAGTTCCATCATTGGTAAAAACTGACCATCAGGTAATTGCTTTAAACCTAAATTTTCACCACTTACACCAATATATGTTTCTACTTTATCATACCAAGGTGCGATATCTTTATAACGTACTGGCCAATCTACAGCAATACCTTCCTTTTTATTTGCTTCAAAATCGATATCACTTAGTCTATAACTTTGACGACCCCATTGTAGAGAACGACCACCGAGGTGGTAACCTCTCATCCAGTCGAACCTCTTAGTTTCGTTATATGGATGTTTAAGGTCATTTACAAACCACATGCTACTTGCTTGGTTTGTTGTATAACCTGTTCTATTTTGCTTTGGTTGTTGTTCTATTATTTCTTTAGTAGGTGCACCTGCATTTGGAAAATCCCAAGGATCTTTATTTGCAGTTTCATAGTCTTCTATATGCTTTACCATTCGACCACGTTCTAAAACCAATGTTTTAAGGCCTGCTTCACATAATTCTTTTGCGGCCCAACCACCACTAATTCCCGTTCCTACTACAATTGCGTCGTAGGACTCCTGTTCTTCGTTATAATAAAATTTGCTCATGAAAGTTGTTTATTCTCTAAATTTATTAAATATAAAATTAATTCTATACATTTAATGCCCATTCTTCTTGCGAAATTCGCTAAACCAAGCTTCTTGTAAGATTAATGAACCAAACAATAATTTTAACGTTAACTGTTAAGGTTATATTTCAAACAACAACAAACTACCAAAAATGAAAAGAAAAAGTTTTATTCGATTTGCCTCAGCAGTAGGTATTGGAATCTCGTTACTAGGAACTTACGCTTGTAAGGAAACGAAAAAAGAAAAAGTAGAAAATTCTGAAGTCGTTGCAGATAACAGTGATGCTGAGCCATTTTTTGAATTGTCATTGGCTCAATGGTCAATGCATAAAATGATTAGAGAAGAAGGTGTTGATCCTTATTCTTTTGCAGAGAAGGCAAAAAATTGGGGGTTTACAGGGTTGGAATATGTGAGTCAATTATATAATCCTGAATTGGAAGATGCCGGTTACTCTGAAGAGGCAATGGCAAATTTCGTAGCAAAGTCTAATGCAGAGGCAGAAAAATACGGAATGAAAAACGTTTTGATCATGATCGATGGTCAAGGTGATTTGGCTGTAAACGATGAAGCCGAAAGAAACGAAACGGTTGAGAAACATAAGAAATGGATAGATGCTGCTGCGGCTATGGGTTGCCATGCTATTAGAGTTAACCTTAATGGTAGTAATGTGCCAGAAGAATGGATCAAGAATTCTGTAGACGGACTGACGAAACTAGCTACTTATGCAAAAACCAAGAACATAAATATATTGGTTGAGAACCATGGTGGATTATCCTCTAACGGTGAACTTCATGCAGAAGTTATGAAGACTGTTAATATGGATAACTGTGGAAGTTTACCTGATTTTGGTAATTTTTGTATAGAACGTAAACCAGAAAGTTGGGATTGTTTAAAGGAGTATGATAAGTACAAAGGTGTTAAAGAATTAATGCCGTACGCTAAGGCGGTAAGTGCAAAATCTAACAATTTTGATGCAGATGGATATGATACTGGTATAGACTATGTTGAAATGCTAAAAATTGTAAATAAAGCTGGATATACTGGTTTTATAGGTGTGGAATATGAAGGTTCAGAAATTAGTGAGGAAGAAGGAATAATCGCTACTAGAGATCTTTTGTTAAAAGCCGCAAAAGAAATTCAGTAATCTAGAATATGATTTATGGAAGCTTTTTTTAATGAAATATTCGATTATAATTTTCACTGCAATAAAACATTAATAGAGGAATGTTTGGCGTTAAATACGTTACCGCCTAAAACAATGCGTTTATTTAGTCATATTTTAAATGCACATCATCTTTGGAACGCTAGAATTTTAAATAAACCTAGTGAATTTGAAGTATGGCAGGAGCACGATATAAAAGACTGGGCAGATATTCATTATGAAAATCAGCGCAGTTCTTTTGAAATTGTTTCCAATGCCGATAATTTTGATCGGCGTATTGACTATGAAAATACAGAAGGGCGTTTATTTACGAATACCTTGCAGGATATTTTATTTCATATCATAAATCATTCTACGAATCATCGCGGACAAATTGCTGTAGATTTCAGAAATAACGGCGCAAACCCTATTGGTTCAGATTACGTTTATTATAAAAGATAGATGAAAAATAAAGTCAGAGCGCAGCTATGCTTCATGATGTTCTTAGAATTTTTTATTTGGGGTGCATGGTTTGTAACCCTTGGTACATTTTTAGGAAACAATTTAAAAGCAACGGACGGCGAAATAGCATTGGCATTTTCAACACAATCATGGGGAGCTATCATTGCTCCCTTTGTTATTGGAATAATTGCAGATAGATATTTTAATGCAGAGAAAATCTTGGGGATTTTACATCTTCTAGGCGCTGTTCTTATGTATTTTATGTACCAAAGTACAGCCTTCGATGGGTTCTATATTTTGGTATTGGCGTATATGATTTTATATATGCCAACCTTAGCGTTAGTTAATTCGGTTTCTTTTAATCAAATGACAAACCCGGCCAAAGAGTTTTCTATGGTTAGGGTATTTGGAACTGCTGGGTGGATAATTGCTGGTCTTTCCATCAGTTATGTTTTTAACTGGGATCAAGGTCAGAATATTGGAGAAGGACTATTGAGAAACACCTTCTTAATGACAGCTATTGCATCATTAATTTTAGGATTGTTCAGTTTTACATTACCTAAAACACCACCAAGAGCGGTTAGTACTGGTGAAGTCAATATCAAAGAGATTTTAGGATTAGATTCATTGAGCCTTTTTAAGGATAAGAACTTTTTAATATTCTTTATTTCTTCAGTGTTAATATGTATTCCTTTAGCGTTCTATTATCAAAATGCAAATCCTTTTCTAGTAGAAATTGGGATGGATAACCCGACAGGTAAAATGACATTAGGTCAAATTTCAGAAATTGCCTTTATGTTATTGTTGCCCTATTTCTTTACCAAATTCGGATTTAAGAAAACTATTCTTGTTGCCATGGGAGCTTGGGTAGTGCGTTATTTATTATTTGCATTTGGGGATGTTGAAGAACTTGGTTTCATGTTGATAGTAGGTATTGCGCTACATGGAATATGTTATGACTTTTTCTTTGTCTCTGGGCAAATTTATACAGATAGTAAAGCAGGTGAGAAATTTAAAAGTTCTGCCCAAGGGCTTATAACATTGGCAACGTATGGAGTTGGAATGTTGATAGGATTTTGGATTGCAGGAAAAATATCTACTGCTTACCTCTTGGAAGACGGAAAACACGTTTGGGAAACCATTTGGATGTATCCTGCTGGTTTTGCGTTAGCTGTGTTTATTTTGTTCGCTATTTTCTTTAAAACAGAGAAAATAGAATATCAGTCTTAGATAAATTCTTTAATTTAAACGCCTGAAAATTGTCACATAAAGATTGCAGTACCTGTTTTTAACGAGTAAATGCGCCAGATAATTTTCAAATTATAATAATAGAATAAATCCTTAGGGATTTTGAACAATAATATTTTCAACTTAAACAACAACAAAAATGCCAAAGAAAATACGATTAGGAATATTAGGTGGAGGAGGAGATTCCCTTATTGGAGTGTTACATAGAGTAGCATCATTTATTAATGATAATTATCAAATTACAGGAGCTGTTTTTAATCCTGATTTTGATGCTAGCATGGCTTTTGCCAAGGAAATAGATGTCCCTTTAAATAGAATTTATAAGGATTTTGATACTTTAATAGAAGAAGAATTAAAATTGCCAGAAGATGAACGTATTCAAGTATGTTCAATTTTAACGCCAAACTTTTTACATTACCCAATGGCGAAGAAATTATTGGATAATGGTTTCCACGTAATTTGTGAAAAGCCAATGACCACTTCTTTGGCAGAAGCAAAAGATCTTCAAAAATCTCACGAAAAAGCAGGTACGGTTTTCGCTTTAACACATACTTATACGGGTTATCCAATGGTACGTCAAATGCGTGAAATGATCAAAGCTGGGGCTTTAGGTAAAATTCATAAGGTTGATGCAGTTTACTATCAAGGTTGGATCAATACTATAATTCATGATAAAGAGAAAAGATCTTCTGTTTGGAGGTTAGACCCTAAGAAAGCCGGTATAAGCTCATGTATGGGAGATATAGGTGTTCATGCCTTTAATCTTGTAGAGTATACTACGGGTCTTAAGATCAATGAACTACTGTGCGACTTCAATTACCTTTATGAAGATAATAAAATGGATGTTGATGGTACTGTACTTGTGCGTATGGGAGATCATGTTAAAGGAGTAATTAGAGGTAGCCAAGTTGCAACAGGTGAAGAAAACGGATTAGCAATTTCTATTTATGGTGAGAAAGGGGCTTTTCGTTGGGAACAAGAGCGTCCAAACTTTTTGTATAAATTAAGTGATACGGAACCAACTCAAATTTACAAGCCAGGTCACGCTTATAATTCAGAGCTGTCTTTAGACGGAACTAAATTGCCAGCTGGTCATCCAGAAGGTATTTTTGATTCTATGGCTAATATTTATAAAGGTGTAGCCAAAGCTATTAGAGGTCAAGAATACAACGACGGCGAATTCCCTACAATGACAGATGGTGTTCGTGGTATGAACTTTATTGAAGCAACGGTAGATTCTCATAAAAATGGAAATACCTGGGTAGCTTTAGAGAAATAATCAAGAACATTTTTGATAAAAAAAGAGCCGCATAATGCGGCTCTTTTTGCTTTTTATAAAGAGATAACTTTTAGTATACTTTTTCAAATTCTTGGCATACAATTATCATACTTTCCCTAGGCTCTCTTTTAAATTTTTGAAGTTCATTGGTAAAAAGATTCCAATAATAACTTTTCCATTGCTCTAATGATTTATCACCATAACCCTCTTTTTGGACATATGTTGAGTCAATACTAAAATATGGTTTAAGGGAAACTGATTTTGTACGAACGATACATTGTGCTTCGCCGGCCCAATTTGTAAGTACAATAAAATCTCCTATTTTGGGTAATGGCTTATTTCTATTTTGCAAACCTAATAACGAATGGGAAACTGCTTTTTTAGTCTCCTTTTTAGTCATTTTTGCAAAATTATTGGCATCTGTTTCATTGTCGCCAAAATAGCAAGTTTTAGGTGCGTGTTCAAAAACGTGCTCTAGGTGGGTTTTTAAATATTCTCCCCACATATTTCTGGCAGAAGCGTTTTCCATAAGTTGATATTTACTTTAATCTATTGGATTTACTAAACGTTATAGTTCGTGTTTAATTTTAAAATCATGAAAATTTACCTGATTTTAATTGTTCTGCAGCATGGTTTGCCGCTCTTGCCGTAAAAGCCATATATGTTAAAGATGGATTTACACAGCTAGAGGATGACATAAATGCGCCATCGGTAACATAAACATTGGGAACTAAATGTACTTGATTATTCTTATTTATTATAGAAGTCTTTGCACTGTGCCCCATTCTTGCGCCACCCATTTCATGTATACCCAGTCCTGGTCCGCTTGCTTCTTCATATGATGATACGTCTTTAAAACCTGCGGCCTCAAACATAGAAACAATTTCTTTCTTTATGTCTTCACGCATTTTATATTCGTTTTCTTTAAACTCAACATCAAAAGCTAACTGTGGTAAACCCCATTTGTCTTTTTCCGTAGGGCTTAGTGTAACTCTATTATCATCATATGGTAAAAATTCACCAAAACCGGTAACACCAATGGTCCATCGCCCTGGTTTTAAAACCGTTTCTTTTAAGTCTTTCCCGTATCCTAATTCACCTATTTCTTTAGACCAATCTCCTCTGCTAGCGGTACCTTGATAACCAAACCCACGCAAATAGCCTTCACGTTTGGTTTTTTCGTCTAAATTGACAAATCGAGGAATATAGAATCCGTTTGCGCGTCTTCCTTTGTAATATTTATCTAAATAACCATCAACCTTTGCAGTTGCACCTAATTTATAATGATGGTCCATAATACCTCTTCCTAAAGCATCAGAATCATTACCAAGACCATTTGGGAAACGTTCAGATTTAGACTGTAGTAAAATACCAACAGAAGCCATTGCAGAAGCACAAAGGAATATGACTTTGGCTTTAAAAACTATTTTTTCGTTTGTTTCTGCATCAATCACTCTTACTCCTGTAGCTTTTTTGGTAGTGTCATCATAAATAATTTCATGCACTATAGAATTTGGTCTTAAGGTCATGTTACCAGTTCGTTCCGCTGCTGGTAAAGTAGATGAGTTGCTACTAAAGTAACCGCCAAAAGGGCAACCACGCCAACAGCGATCTCTGTTTTGGCACGTTCCACGACCTTCAAACGTTGCTTTTGGATCAGTTATATGTGCTGTTCTGCCTATGGTCACTAAACGACCATCGTCAAACTTAGCTGAGGTTGTTTTTTTAAAATCTTCTTCTACACAATTTAATTTCATAGCTGGTTGAAATATACCATCCGGTAATACTTCCAAGCCTAATGCTTCACCACTAACCCCAATATATTTTTCAACTTTATCGTACCAAGGCGAAATGTCTTTATACCTAACGGGCCAATCTACTCCAACACCTTCTTTTTTGTTGGCATCAAAATCAATATCGCTCCATCGGTAACTTTGTCGTCCCCAAGTAAGTGATCTTCCGCCTACTTGATATCCACGTATCCAATCAAATCGTTTTGTTTCTACATATGGGTGGTCAAGATCATTTACAAAAAAGTGCTTAGAGTCTTCTGTAGGTGCCCAATTTACTCGTTTTTGTACATGATATTTTTTCTTGTCTTCTTTTGATAATTGTCCTTTTAACGGATAATCCCAAGGGTCATCATTCATGGTAGGATAATCTTCAATATGTTTTACCATTGGACCGCGTTCTAAAACAAGTGTTTTTAAGCCCTTCTCTGTTAATTCCTTAGCGGCCCACCCGCCGCTTATTCCTGTTCCGACAACAATTGCATCGAATATTTCGTCTTGATTCATGCTTGAATTTTTATCTTTTTTTGATGGTATTGCCTATATTTATGGCAAATCTCCAAAGTATTGAGAAGAACCCGATACAATTCTTAAATATAAGATTATTTGACACACTTTATGTGTCAAAACCAACAACTAATTCAAACAACAACAGATAGTATATTTTATGAAAACAATCAAAGGACCAGCCGTATTCTTGGCACAGTTTGTAGACAGTAAAGCCCCATTCAACTCATTGGACGGAATGTGTAAATGGGCATCTGATCTTGGATATAAGGGAATTCAAATTCCAACTTGGGAATCTTTTTTGATCGATTTAGACAAAGCTGCTGAAAGTCAGACCTACTGCGATGAGCTAAAAGCTAAAGTAAACTCTTATGGTTTAGAAATCACAGAGCTTTCTACGCATTTACAAGGGCAGTTAGTAGCGGTACACCCTGCATATGACTTAATGTTCGATTCTTTTGCTCCTAAAAATGTTCACGGAAATCCAAAGGCGAGAACTGAGTGGGCAATAGAAACCGTAAAAAAAGCAGCTACTGCAAGTAGAAGATTAGGGTTAAATGCTCATGCAACTTTTTCTGGTTCATTATTATGGCATACAATGCACCCATGGCCACAGAGACCTGCAGGTTTAGTAGAAATGGGTTTTGAAGAACTGGCAAAAAGATGGACTCCGATCTTAAATCATTTTGATAAAGAGGGCGTAGATGTTTGCTATGAAATTCACCCTGGTGAAGATTTGCATGATGGTGATACTTTTGAGCGTTTTCTAGAAGCTACTGGTAACCATAAAAGAGTTAATATTCTTTATGATCCTAGTCACTTTGTATTACAACAGTTAGATTATATTACATATATCGATCATTACCATGAGTTTATAAAGTCTTTTCATGTGAAGGATTCTGAATTTAATCCAACAGGAAAAAAAGGAGCTTTTGGTGGTTATAACGACTGGGGCGATAGAGCAGGTAGGTATCGTTCTTTGGGTGATGGCCAAATAGATTTTAAGACCATATTTTCTAAATTAACCCAATATGGTTGTGATGTTTGGGCAGTTATGGAATGGGAATGCTGTATTAAAAGTCCAGAACAAGGTGCTCGAGAAGGTGCTAAATTTATTTCAGACCATATTATAGAAGCGACGGAAAAGACTTTTGATGATTTTGCGGGTGCAGAGATTGATAAAGAGATGCTGAAGAAAATGTTAGGACTTTAAATAGAAGGAAAATGAAAAAAATTATAGTAAGTATAGCTTGTTTACTAGCATTTGTTGCATGTAAACAAGAGAAGAAAGAAACATCTGAGGTAACTGTTGAAGAAGTTGAAGTTGTTCAAAACGAATGGGAAGTTTTATTTGATGGAACATCTTTAGATCAATGGAAAGAATTCAAAACCGATGGTGTCAGCGATGCTTGGAAGATTGAAGGAGATGCTTTGGTTTATACTCCACCTGCTGAAGGGGAAGAGAAGAAAAATCATGATTTAGTTACTAAGAAAGAATTCACTGATTTTGTTTTAAGTTTAGATTGGAAGATTTCAGAGGCTGGTAACAGCGGTGTATTCTGGGGTGTTAGTGAAGATGAGCAATTTGGTACAGGTTATCAAACCGGTCCAGAAATCCAAATTTTGGATAATGATAAACACCCAGATGCAAAAGCAGGTACTACGCACCAAGCAGGTGCTTTGTATGACATGGTCTCACCAGCAAAAGATGTGACAAAACCTATTGGCGAATGGAATACTATGGTCATTACAGTAAATCATAAGGAACATGTTGGTAGTGTTACGTTAAACGATACGGTAATGGTTACATTTCCTGTTGCCAATGAGGAGTGGAATGCTATGGTAGCAAAATCTAAATTCGCAGGCTGGGAAGGATTCGGCAAGTTTACCACTGGTAAAATAGGGTTACAAGATCATGGAAACGTAGTTGCTTTCAGAAATATAAAAATCAAACAACTTTAATAGCAATAACATATGAAAAATAGAAACGTTTTAATTTTGTTAGTTGCTTTTTTGGGTATTATATCCTGTCAAGAAAAAGTAACAGTTGATGCTGGTGGTGATGCTATAACAGCAAAGGACAGTGTCATAGTTTATGAGGAATTTATGGGCGAAGAGCCTACTACACCAGAAGAAACTGAGTTTTATGAACCAAAGGTTGCGGTAGTTAAGCCAGGCGCTGCTGGTTCTGCACCAAGTGATGCCATTGTCCTTTTTGATGGTACTAGCTTAGATAATTGGATCAGTGCAAATGATAGTACAGCGGCTAAGTGGCATCTAAACAAGGATGGCAGTATGACTGTGAATGACAAGACAGGAAATATACAGACCAAACAGAATTTTGGGGATGTACAATTGCATATTGAATGGAAATCTCCTTTACCCGTACAGAGAGAAGGTCAAAACAGGGCTAATAGCGGTGTTTTCTTAAATGGAATTTATGAAGTACAGGTTCTAGATCAGAATGATAATCCTACGTATGTAAACGGGCAAGTAGGTTCTATTTACAAGCAACATGTGCCATTGGCAATGGCTTCTGTGCCAACAGGTGAGTGGAATACGTACGACATCATTTATCATGCACCAGAATTTAATGTGGATGGCGGCAAGATAAAATCTGGCGATATTACTGTTATACATAACGGTGTGTTGGTTCAAGATCATGTTGAACTTAAAGGAACAACACCCTATGTTGGTTGGCCTAAGAATCCTGCCCATGGTAAAGGTCCTTTATTGTTACAAGATCACGGTGATGATAGCCGGGTTAGTTTTAGAAATATTTGGGTCAGAGAACTTTAATATGATTTAACTTGAAATAAAGGAGTAGACAAAAAAATACCTTGTTTGCTCCTTTATTATTTATGTTGGGTGACTGTTTTACATTAAATTTTTCAATTACCTTACCTTTGTCTTATTCTAAAATGTATTTATGATTCAATCCATGACCGGCTTTGGAAAGCATGTAGTTCAATTACCTAATAAAAAAATTACGGTAGAAATAAAATCTCTTAACAGCAAGAGCATTGATTTAAATGCACGTATGCCTTCTAGTTATCGTGAAAAAGAATTAGAACTAAGAAAATTGGTGGCTAATTCTTTGCTTCGAGGTAAAGTAGATTTTAATCTATATGTAGAGCTTACTGGTGATACTACTTCTACTCAAGTGAATGAAGTTGCCGTTAAACAATATATGAATCAGTTGAAAAACATTGCCGATGGTGATGATTTAAGATTGCTAGAAATGGCATTACGTTTTCCTGATGCTATGAAAACGGATAAGGAAGATATTGATGAGGAGGAGTACGAAGCTATCAAAGAAGCTTTGCAAGGTGCATTAGTAGAAATCAATGAGTTTAGATCTGAAGAAGGAAATGTATTAGAAAAAGACTTTTTAGATAGAATTACTTCTTTGAATAAATTGTTAGAAGAGGTTATTGCAATTGACCCAGATAGGCAAGCTACCATTCGTGAGCGCTTGGAAAAAGCGGTACAAGATTTAAAAGCAGATGTAGATGAAAATAGATTTGAGCAAGAGCTCATTTACTATTTAGAGAAGTACGATATTACCGAAGAAAAAGTTCGCTTGGCAAATCATTTAGATTATTTCAGCAAGACATTACAGTCAGACGATAGTAATGGTAAAAAATTAGGATTTATCTCTCAAGAAATAGGTCGTGAAATCAATACTATTGGTTCTAAGGCAAACTTTGCACCCATGCAACAGATTGTGGTACAAATGAAAGATGAGTTAGAGAAGATTAAAGAACAAATGTTAAACGTATTATAGATGAAAGGTGGAAAACTAATCATTTTTTCTGCACCCTCTGGAAGTGGGAAAACAACCATTGTTCGCCATCTTTTGGCACAACCCGAATTAAATTTAGCTTTTTCTGTATCTGCAACTTCTCGTCCTAGAAGGGGAAAAGAAAAAAATAAAGAGCATTATTACTTTATGTCTGTTTCAGAGTTTAAAAATCATATCAAGAATGATGATTTTTTAGAGTGGGAAGAGGTGTATAGAGATAACTTTTATGGCACTTTAAAAAGTGAAGTAGAACGACTGTGGGCTGAAGGAAAAAACGTAATTTTTGATATTGACGTTGTTGGAGGTTTAAGAATTAAAAAGAAATTCCCCGATCAAACATTAGCGGTTTTTGTAAAGCCACCTAGTGTTGATGAACTTAAGATCAGACTTAAGAAACGTAGCACAGAAAGCGAGGATAAGATAAATATGCGTATAGCTAAGGCTTCTGTTGAATTGGCTACAGCTCCGCAATTTGATAAGATTATAAAAAATTATGATCTTGACGTTGCATTAAAAGAAGCTGTAGATTTAGTTGCTTCTTTTGTTGCTGAAGACAAAGAATAATTGCGCATGAAAAAGGTAGGATTATACTTTGGTACCTTTAACCCTATTCATATAGGTCATTTGGTCATTGCAAACCATATGGTGGAGTTTTCCGATTTAGATGAGGTTTGGTTTGTGGTAACACCACAAAGCCCATTTAAGACCAAGAAAACACTTCTAGACAATCATCAAAGATTTGAAATGGTGTATGAAGCAACGAAAGAGTACGAGAATTTGAAACCTAGTAATATTGAATTTAATCTGCCACAACCCAATTACACTATAAATACCCTAGTTCATTTGAATGAAAAATACCCGAAGGGTTATGAGTTTTCATTGATTATGGGTGAGGATAATTTAAAGGGACTTCATAAATGGAAGAACTACGAAACTATTTTAGAGCTGCATAATCTGTACGTATATCCAAGAATTTCTGAAGGAACTATTGATCACCAATTCAAAGAGCACAATAAAATAACGCGTGTAAATGCTCCTATTATGGAAATCTCTTCAACCTTCATCAGAAGAGAACATAAGAACGGTAAAAACATTAAGCCTTTACTGCCACCAGAAGTGTGGAAGTATATGGATGAAATGAATTTTTACAGATAGAAATTATCTTTGTTACTTTAGATTATTGAACAGGGACTAAATTTGTTGGAATAACATTCTTGGTCTTGGCAAAAGCAAGGGATAATTGCCCATCTTGGATGTCATCTAAAACCCATTTTCCATCGGTATATTCCATTACCCAAATTTTTTCTTCATCATCAAACTTACTACTACCTTGAACAATTTTATTGGTGTCTTTGTTTTTGAGGTAATCCATAATGTTTGCTGTAATTAAGAAGGCGATTCTTGAACCTTCTAAGTTTGCGTCATCTGTAATCTCTAAGTAGAGTGGCTTAACAGATTTTATACCATCTACTTTACAAACATTTATAAGGTTTTCTTTTTTCCATTCATCCAAATGTACCAATTGTTGATTTTGCCAATACCAGTGACTTATATAGCTAGAAGCCTCTTTTAGGTCTTGATTATTCCATGCGATATACACTCTGCTAAAAATATTACGGACGTTTTTATCAAGGTTTAGCCAAGAGAAATCTCTATTTTTTTTACCTAAAATCAATAGTTCTTTTTTACATTTTTTTATTGCAAGGAACTCTCTGAAGTAAACATAGATAATAAGCGGAAGCAGAATTATTCCTATAATTGACATAAGTACTTTTCCCCACCATGTCTTAAATATTGCTTTTACAACTGTACCGCCTGGACCGGCAAACATAGGGTCAATATCAAAAAGGACTAGGGTTATAACCAAAACTAGAATTATAAAATGACTCTTTCTCATTGTTAAATGGAATTAGCGTTCATTTAATAACTAATAAAGGCTACTATTTAGTATGTTTCTACTAAATTAAAGAGAGTTTGCTTTACGTAAATTATCTGTAGCAAGAAATACATCTCCTTTATTATAATACCACTTGCGAACTTTAGGAATTTTTATTCCGTTAACGGTAATCATTTCTGAAAGTAAAATGTATTCTCCGTCGTTTTTGCTTTCGTCATGAAAGAATTGATATACTTCCATGGCATACGTTTTAGGGTCAAAATAGAAATACCAAGTATCACTACCTACTTCTTTGTCATAACCGGCTTTCAATACTAAATATTCTTTTCCTTTAAATGTTTTTTTAATGACCTTAGAATCTATTATAGTCCCAGGGTCCTTCAATTTCATAGGAAGTCCATATAGGTATGTATAATAGTTTTTCATCATTTTAGCGCGATCACAGCTAATGTTTAAACTATCTTTTATTTTAGGAAAAATAGAAGTGCTGCCATTTAATTTTAAGGTGCATTCACCATTATCCAATTCAGACTCTATAGTGTAATTGTCCTTTTTTACCGTTGTTTTAAAATAGTTGTTGGGTAGTTTCATTTCAACAACCGTAGATCTAGGGCTGCTTTTTGGATTTTCCATTTCTATCAACATCTTCCCTTTAAACGTAGACCAGTTATTTTCTGGGTCGTGATAGGAAATAGCTTTTTCAAGAAGTTGTTCTCCTGTAAGTTCTTGAGAAGAAAGAGTAATAGTTAGAAGTAGTGAAATGGATAAAAAAAAGTACCTGATCATCATTTTAGTTTATGATGACAAGGTACTTATAATTTTAATTTTTAAAAATAGGTTTTACTTTTTTAATTGCTCTATTTTAGCTGGTGTTACAGAGCTATCGTGCTCGTTATGATACTGTTGTAATAAATTCATAACAGAGGTCATTAAATCTTTCGTTTCTAAAAGTAAAGAGAAGTATAGTGTCGTGTTTTTCGGACTTGATTCTTCTGTTCGTGTTCTAGCGACTTGTGTTTGAATTTTATCAGAAACCATATCAAACAATTCTTGTTTTTTGTTTAATACAACTCCAATTTGTTCAAATGACTGATTGGAAAAAGCATCTTGAGTCTGATTTAATATTTCTTCTAATTTTAAATCAATTTGCTTAAGCTCTTTTATCTGATTGTATTTTAATTTTTTATGGTTGTTGTTAACGTGTTTATGGCTGACTTTACCAATGTACTCTAAAGATTGAGCGATATCGGTCAAATAACCAAGGGTGTTAATGTAAAAGTTACTTGCACCAATACTATTGTCATCAAGGTTTTTAATGAAATAGAAAATATGGTCACGAAGATCATCTATTTCATTTGAAAGTTTCTCTCCTTGTTTCTTATTCTTTTTCAATAGGCTAACATCTTGTTTCGCCAGTCCATTAATAGAGTTCGTGAAAATCTTATTAGTTCTCTTTAAAACGTTAGAGATATTCATGGCACTTTCAAATATCACCCCTTGAATAGAACTACTTTCTGCTCTGTTCAATGAATCTTCTGCTTTAAGCTCTTTAGCTTTTTTGTTATGAGAGATATAGTTTCTAGCCAATAACAATACTGCAGCAAATAATAATACAGCAAGTGCGGCACCTTTACCAAAGCTAATAAGCGTTAATATGATACCTGAAGCGATAAACGCTATAATAGCGGTGCCAAACCATCCACCGATAACATTAAGTACGCCTGCTACTCTGTATACTGCGCTCTCTGCTCCCCAAGCTCTATCGGCAAGTGAAGTACCCATTGCCACCATAAAAGTAACATAGGTAGTAGATAACGGTAATTTATATGATGTAGCGATAGAAATCAAAATACCGGCAACCATTAAATTTACCGCAGCACGAACCATGTCAAATGCAGGTAGTTCATGTACTTTATTCTTAGATAAGGCAATTACAGGTTTGTTAAATTGCGTGTCTATTTTAGCTTGTAATGATTTCGGCATTACCGATGTAATTATCTCTGAAGCTGAAATAGCTATGCGTACCAGCCCTCTTGATAAGAAATTGGGTTGAAATCTTTCTTTAGTATCCTCTTGACTAGATAAATCTATAGAGGTCTTAACAACGCTTTTTGCTTTGCTAGAAAACCATAAGGTGAGTACCATAACCATACCTGCAATGAATAAAAGTAGGGTTGGAGTAGGAACTTTTTTAGCTAAAATACCCATACTAAATTCTGAAGCTGCAACACCAGAAGCAACCCATGCTTCATACGATTGCCAAGCAGCAATAGGTACACCAATAAAATTAACTAAATCATTACCTGCAAAAGCCAAGGCTAGGGCAAACGTACCTACACCAATAATTAACTTGTAAATATTGACTTTGGCAGCTTTCATTAAAATAAAAGAAAGTAAAGACCATACTAAAAAGTTTACAAGTACCAGTGCAATCAATTGAGTCTCTAAGAATTCTTTAATTGTTAT
>Ga0207888_100181_pt1 | contig 36686 bp, 30 predicted proteins | sample LinPmetageLP43_FD_184055 | JGI IMG/M metagenome (GOLD analysis project Ga0207888, IMG submission 184055) | Marine viral communities from the Pacific Ocean - LP-43 (SPAdes) | ecosystem: Environmental > Aquatic > Marine > Oceanic | place: Pacific Ocean | collected 2010-08-27
AAAATCCGTGCTCGCCCAATATCGATAAAACACCTTTATACCCGAGTTCCTGCACTTCTTCTGTGCAAATGGTCGGCAGCGGGTTTTCGGTTTTAATAACCGCCTGCTTGCCTTTATACCCGGTACATTCTGCGGCACCTTTGCTGAATATTCGCTGTCGGTGGCCGTCTGTGCCCAAATAATCCGGTTTACCGGCGGGACGACTGAAAGGACGAACCGGGTCATGGTTTCCCGGTGCCGCAAAAAATCGCATATCGTACTTCTGTTGATAGTGCTTGAGTATTTTCTGCAGCCCGCGCAAGTGCACCTGTTGTCCGTCATCGCTGAAGTCGCCGGGAAGCGCAATGAGTTTAATCCCTCTGGCTGCCGCATCATCTAGCGCGGCAAGCAGTGCGAAGTAGTTTTCGTTAAACAGACGGGTAGAATGCAGTTGAGCCTGCATAGTGCGGATAGTCGCGTGATCCTTACTACGAGAGTTCGGCAAGCCTTTGAACGAACCGTCGTTAAAGTCGGCATAAACATCGTGAAAGTGAATGTCCGGCATAAAAGCAACTGCCGGAACCTCTTTATTGTCAGCTTTGACTTGCGCTGCCATAAACAGCAGCGCAAGTAACATCGTACTTAATAAACACTTCATAGCTTAGATACTGCCGCGAATGCCCAGGCTTATCCGACGTCCCGAAAACTCATACATGGTCGGGAATTTAGGGTCCATCGTATAGCCTTTAGTCGCTTCGTCGGTTACGTTAATTCCTTCAACCACCACTTTAATTGAGTCGTTAATTTTGTAACCTAAAGAGACATCAACCTGACCGTAGGCGTCGCGGTACACTGGGTACATACTACGTTCGATACGCTCCACGTAGTCGTCTTTGTAATTGTATGAAACCCGTGCATCAAAGCTATTGTTCTCATAATAAGCGGTAAAGTTATAGGTGGTTTCAGCCAACCCCGGCGGTGGTGTTGGAATACCCAAATCAGACGACCCCGTTAACGAATTGTCCAGCTTGGTGTAGTTAGAGTTAATGCCAAAACCTTCTAACGACGAATGCAGCGCTTTAAGCGGGAACTGAGCAATTAATTCAATTCCCGATACATCGTAAGAACCTTCATCGTTCACCTTCTGATACACGTCAAAGTCATAAACGCCATCCAGAGTGCCGTTATCATTGTATTTGGTCACGTCTTTTACAACCCCGGTTAAAGACTCACGGACGACGCCTTCAACGGTTTTGTCAAAATAGGAAGCAGCCAGAATACCACCGTTATCTAAGTACCACTCAACACCAAGCTCCCATTGGTCGGCGTAAGTCGGTTTCAAATCAGGGTTACCATCGAAGTATTTGAACTCGTTGACACTGACTGTCCGTTTATAGGCAATGTCGCCTAATGCAGGACGAATAAAGGTTTCGGAAGCAGCAGCTCGCAGCAAAACGCTGTCACTTAGTTCAACCACCATATTCAGGCTGGGTAAAACCTCTGTATAGCTCCCTTTTTTAGACACGGGCTCATCTGTGTAACCCGTGCTGCCGTCAGGCATCTGAACCTGATGGTAACCAAAAGACAAAACAGAGGTATCAACAGCGCGCACGCCTGTGTTCAGAGACACTGGGAACTGGCCGATATTAAATTCAAAATCTGCCATTGCGTAAATGCTCAGCACTTCCTCGTCCACGCGGTAAAACTGGTTGTCCTGGAACGGCACATTAAAGCCGTCGTAACGAAATTCATTACGCGCATAGCCATTAGAGACCTGACTCCAGCCACCTTTCCCTTCAACTTCCGGCAAGTAAGCGCCGCCTGGTACTAAGTCTGAAATCGGCGTCAACTCGCTGTCCTCTAACGTTCGCTCACCACTCCAGGAGCTGTCTCCCGCAGTTGGTCCTTTTACCTGAACATTGCCCAGGTTCCGCTCTTTAGACTTATCTGTGTAACGCGCGCCGAACTGGACCTTAGCTAATGCAGGAAAGGCATCCCAGAAAATACCGCGGCTGAAGTCAAATTGTGCGGCGTATTTATCGTCGGTAATCTCTTCAAGGTCAACATCGTAGAAATCAAACAAGTACGAACCGGGCGAATTATACATATCGATAGTGTCAGGATTATCGCTCGGAATAGTTTCACCGCCAGTGCTGGTGTAACGCGTTCTGGATGGCGCATAAGCCGTATGTTTTAGGTTAGTGCGGTCCGACGTTTTCTCAGCACCAGAGTACCCCAGCAACCCGGTAACCGTCCATTCGCCAAGCTGCCAGTCCAGCGACAGGCTCAGTTGACTGTAGTCCGTTTCGTGTACGTTCTCTTTGCTCAAAAATTCGTGTTGCGTTGCAGCATAAGACACATCTGAAAGCACCACCATGCCGTACTCAGAGAAGGTGGTGTCATCGTATTCGTGAATGCGTTCTAACGCACTGACACTTGAGGCTGAATAAGCGGCTGCATCGTATTCGTCCTCGGTATTGTCATAACCGCCTAACATGGCATCAAGCGTCAGGCTGAAGTCATTACTGGGCTTGTATTGGATAGACGCTGTGGCACCCCACTTTTCCTGCTCGTTTAAATAAGCACGGTCACCGACCTTGTTCATAAAAACCACACGGCCGGTTTCGTCACTATCTAACGGATCATCAATAACAACGCCAGTGTCTCGTTCCAGCACGGCAATGGTTTGGTCGGATTGCCACTGTGAATCACCGGACTTTTCAGTCCAGCGTGACAGTGGTCGGAAATCGATGCCGGAGTTAGAATCGGTTCGGTTGGTGCGTTCGCTACGTGAAAACGATACCAACGCGCCCCAGTCGCCGAAGGTGTCACTGGCAAGGAAAGAGAACTTCGGGTCAACCTCTTCTGAAATAGAGTTGTGAGCCGCTTCTACCGAAGCCACAAGCTGTGTTTCATCGTAATCAAACGGTCTGGCAGTGGAGATAAGCACAGAGCCTGCAATACCGCCTTCTTCATCAGCCGCCGTTGGCGACTTTTTCACGGTTACTGACTGGATAATTTCGGATGCGAAAATATCGAATTCAACATCACGCCCGCCACTACCCGAGGCCGTAGCCAGGCCGTTAATGGATACATGGGTAAACTCTGTCGGCAAACTGCGAACGTTGACTCTTGAACCCAGCCCTTTGTTACGCTCAATCGTCACCCCTGGCATGCGCTGTAAAGCTTCTGCCAGGTTTTGTTCAGGGAAGTCAGCAATATCTGTCGCGACTATCGAATCAGAAAAGCTGATGTTGGAGCGTTTGATATCAACCGCTTTTTCCAGACTTTTAACGTAGCTCCCGCTAACTGCAATCACTTCAATATCGTCTTTTTCAGCACCATCATTTTCGTTCAACTCCTGAGCCTGAAGCGCATAGGCCGATGAACTTAATGCCATACCCAGTAAAACCTGTTGTACTGCCTGACTCAGTTTTGTTTTTTTACTGACTGAGTTTTTATTACGATATTTTCGTGCTTTCATTAACAAAATACTATTAATAGTGAGTGACTGCCAGGGTTGCTACCAAACGAAAGCACGTATGATAGGTGTGGTAGTGTTTCAATAGGATTTCGTTTAACTGACAGTTTTATGAAGCTTATATAATGACAACTAACAGCCAAAAAAAAGCCCCCAAATATTGGGGGCATAAAAACTTAACCAGGGAGTATAACCAAACAATGTTAAGTTGTGGTGCATGTTAAAGATTAAATATGACAGTTTTTAGACGACTTTATTCAATTTTGATGAAATCTGCCGTTTAAATAAAACCATCACAAGAATCAAATACACCAATTGCGCACCTAAGGTCTCCCAGCTGGCGTAAATACCCAGCCAGTCGAAGGTTACATCCACTGGGAACGCCGTATGACTAAACCAGGCAGCTTCCTGCAGGGCGCTAATGCCTTTGCCCAGCAAAACAAAGACCAGAGCCAGAATGATGTACGTTGTGAACTTGAAAAACGTATTCATTGGCAGTTTGACTGAGTATTTAATGACAGCCCAGGCCACTACCGCCAGAACCACCAGGCCAAAGACAAAACCGTAGGCGACACTGCTGCCATTGTCCTGCGCCTGCAACAATAAAGACTGATAGAACAATACGGTTTCAAACACTTCTCGATACACAGCTAAAAAGGCAAGACCGGCAAGCCCCCATAAAGCGCCCTGCTTTAGCTGAGTCTGCACTTTTTCCTGAATAAAGCGTTGCCACTGCTGCGACTGGGTTTTGCTGTGCATCCAGTAACCCACATAGAACAGTATGACGGCGGCCAGCAACGCCGCCCCACCTTCAATAATCTCGCGGCTGGCGCCACTAATGCTGATAAAGTATTCCGCCACCAGCCAGGTACCGACACCCGCAATTAGTGCCGTGATCCATCCGGCGTGCACATAACGCAGGCCGTCTTTGCGCCCGGAGCGCGCCAGCACTGTGCCAATTGCCAGCACAATGAGTAAAGCTTCAAGCCCTTCGCGTAACAGAATAACGGCGCTTGCGGCAAACAATGCGGATTCTGACAGCTTATCTTCTGACAGCGAATTAGCCGCGACGTCCAGTTCCTGTTGCAACTGTGCTGTCATTTGCTCTACCTGCTGCAGCTTGCCGGGTTTACTGATAACCCCACGCAACGCCATCATGTCACGTTCTATGGTTCGCATTAGCTCCGGAGCTTTGGCATTAAGGGAGTTTTCAGCTAACTCGAAACCGTCCAGATACGCCGAAATAGCCAACCGCTTAGCTTCGCTATAATTGTCTTGTTGGTACGCCTTTAAAGCCTGGCCAAGGGTTGTGCGGGCAATTGCAATAGGACTGTTTACTGAGCTTTCAGAAAAGTAATCACGAGCGTGAGTGCGCGAGTAATCAATAGCGTTAGACGAAATGCCGCGCTGCAATAAGGTATTCGGGCTGTAATTAATTAACTCGCTCAGCGCCACCTTTTGCTCAGAGTCAGCATTGTCATTAAACGCCAGACTGCCCACGTAGAAAGTTAACGCCCACCGCTCTTCTTCGCTTAAATGACTAAAAGACGCCATTGCCGTGCCGTCGATGCCATCGGAAACAGCGTCAAACAACCCAAGTAATGAGCGGTTATTGGCGCGTTCACGGTCGGTAAAGTTAGTGGGGGCAGGCTCCAGCCCGGTAGCACCAGGGCCATCACCCTGACCGGCAGCACCATGACAGGCTGAGCAGTTTTGTTGAAATAACTGCTCAACGTGCTTTTCGTTTGCCAGCTTTGACGGGAGGCTTAGTTTTGGCAAAGCCGACAGCAATGTGTCTCTTAGCTCACTGGTTAGCGCAACCACCGCTTCCGGGTCGGCTTTATCATGAATCAGCTGCTTGAGCTTGTTCACCAACTGACGCATTTCAGCTTGCACCGCCTGCGGCGCCTGTTCAGTCTTTTCACCAATAAGGCCGGCGAACTCAGTCATTTCGCTGTATTCATCGGGATTAATGACTTCACCATTGGCTACCGCTTCGGAATAATCTACGCCAACGTATTCCGCCAGCTGCAATAACTGACGCATGTCAGAACTTTGAGTATCCGCTGAAGAACTGGCCAAAGCCTGACCGGAGAAAAGTAATGTGCCTATTAAGGCAATAGGGAAAAAGAATCGGGAAAACACGAGTACTCCTCAAGGCTCATGTCATAATCAGGCTTAAAATTATACAGGAACCTTGAGAAGTATTAAATGATAACTATTGTTGTTTGTCTTTAAAGTCTCTTAATCTGAGCTAAATCAATACGCCGGCATTAAGAACACTTCGCGCACACAATTACGCGGATTCGCATTGATTGAATACAATACCGCATCGGCAACGTCTTCAGGAGCCAGTTTGTCCGGCTTAGGTTCGTCGAAGAACGGCGTATTGACCATACCCGGTGCTATGGTTGTGCAGCGACCGTTCCACTCTTTCATTTCTTCGGCCAGGTTCTGGGCAAAGCCATGAACGAACCACTTAGTCGCACCATAAACCGAACCTTTTAGCGTAATTCGCCCGGCGGCAGAGCCTGTCATTAAAAAGTGACCGGTGGTTTTACGTAAATGCGGCAAAGTCAATTTAGCCGTGTACAGAAGACCATTGATATTCACATCCACCATAGACTTCCACTCGTCCGGGTCGCCCTCTTCTGTTCCAGCGGTCGAAACCCCGGTTCCGGCGTTAGCGAATACCGCATCCAGCTGACCAAACTTATCTACGCCCTGCTTTACAGCCTCGGCTAACTGGTCATAATTTCCGGCATCAGCAGCGACACCAATAGCATTATCCGCACCAAACTCCTTAACCAGCGCATCCAGTTTTTCTTTCCGGCGCGCCGTTAATATCAGCTTTAATCCCTCTTTCGCCGCTTTTCGGGCTGTAGCTTCACCAATGCCGCTTGAGGCACCTGTTATCAATAATACTTTGGACATACTTCCTCCTTAAGTTCGTGTTTCTACCTCTATTGTACTCTTCTGCTTCGCTTAGCGATCAACGACCCACCAACGAAACCATGGAGAACAAAAAAGGGGCGCTTAATACTAAGCGCCCCTTCTCATTAACCGGCTAATTAAGCATCAAGCTAAATCAAAGCGGTCTGCGTTCATTACCTTAGTCCAGGCTTTCACAAAGTCTTTAACAAACTTCTCCTGATTGTCGTCCTGAGCGTACAGCTCTGAATACGAGCGCAGTATAGAGTTTGAACCGAAGACTAAGTCAATGCGGCTTGCTGTCCACTTCAGTTCGTCAGTTTTGCGGTCACGAACTTCGTAGTGGTCATCCGCTTTCTTCCAGACATTGTTCATGTCGGTCAGATTAACGAAAAAGTCGTTGGTTAACGTACCGACACGGTCAGTGAATACACCGTGCTCAGACTCACCGTAGTTAGCGCCTAAAGCGCGCATACCACCGACAAGAACTGTCATTTCTGGCGCCGTTAATCCCATCAAATGGGTGCGATCCAGCATCAGCTCTTCCGCCGGTACCGCGTAATCTTTTTTCAGATAGTTACGGTAACCGTCATGCAATGGCTCTAAAGGCTCGAAGCTTTCTACATCGGTCTGTTCGTCTGTCGCATCACCACGGCCCGGCGCAAATGGAACCGTTACGTTATAACCGGCATCTTTTGCGGCTTTTTCAACGGCAGCCGTACCACCTAAAACAATCAGGTCCGCTAAACTCACTTTCTTGTCCAGCGTAGACTGCAGGTCTTCCAGTACACGAAGGACTTTGTGCAGTTTTTCCGGCTCGTTACCGTGCCAGTCTTTTTGCGGCGCTAAACGAATACGAGCACCATTGGCGCCGCCACGGAAATCTGAGCAACGGAAGTTACGTGCGCTGTCCCATGCGGTAGAAATCAGTTCGTAAGACGTTAACTCTGTGTTTAATAACTTCTCTTTTAAATCAGCAATTTCTTGTTCGCTTAAGGAGTAGTCCACTTTCGGAATAGGATCCTGCCAAATCAGGTCTTCTTCCGGCACATCGGCACCTAAGTAGCGGTCTTTGGGACCTAAATCGCGGTGCGTCAGTTTAAACCAGGCACGGGCGAATACGTCAGCAAAGTACTCTGGGTCTTTGTAGAACTTCTCCGCAATTTTGCGATAGTCCGGATCCATTTTCATCGCCATATCAGCGTCAGTCATAATTGGGTTATGACGAATGGACGGATCTTCCACATCGACCGGTTTATCTTCCTCTTTAATGTCGATAGGCTCCCACTGCCACGCACCGGCCGGGCTTTTCTTCAGCTCCCACTCGTAATTAAACAGCAGGTAGAAGTAACCGTTATCCCATTGGGTCGGGTTGGTCGTCCAGGCACCTTCAATACCACTGCTCATGGTGTCGCGACCCACGCCTTTGCCGCCACTGTTGCGCCAGCCCATGCCCTGCTCTTCAACATCTGCCGCTTCAGGTTCTGGGCCTAAGTTTTCTTCTTTGCCATTACCGTGACACTTACCCACAGTATGACCGCCCGCAGTTAACGCACAGGTTTCTTCATCGTTCATTGCCATGCGCTTAAAGGTTTCGCGTACGTCCTTTGCGGTACGAAGTGGGTCGGGGTTACCGTCAACGCCTTCCGGGTTCACGTAAATTAAGCCCATTTGTACTGCAGCCAGTGGGTTCTCCAGTGAATCGCGCTCTTCATCTGAACTGTAGCGGTTTTTAGTTTCCGCCAGCCATTCCTTCTCGCTGCCCCAGTAAGTGTCTTCTTCAGGGTGCCAGATATCCTCACGGCCGCCGGCAAAACCAAAGGTTTTAAGACCCATGGATTCATAAGCCATATTACCAGCCAGAATGAATAGATCGGCCCAAGACAATTTGTTGCCGTACTTTTTCTTAATTGGCCACAATAAGCGACGTGCTTTGTCTAAGCTTACGTTATCCGGCCAGCTGTTTAACGGCGCGAAGCGTTGGTTACCGGTGCCACCGCCACCGCGACCATCGGCTAAACGATAAGAACCGGCCGAGTGCCAGGCCATACGAATCATTAGACCGCCATAGTGACCCCAGTCTGCCGGCCACCACTCCTGGCTGTCGGTCATAAAGTTTTTCAGATCTTGCTTTAACTCTTCTAAATTAATTTTTTTAAATTCTTCTGCATAGTTAAAATCTTCATCCAGCGGATTCGCTTTGGTGTCGTGCTGACGCAGAATTTCCAACTTCAGCGAGTTTGGCCACCAATGGGTGTTCGTCTTTTTCTCAGAGGTCATGCTGCCGTGCATGATAGGGCATTTACCGCCACCACTTGATTTAGTCATTTAGCCTTCCTTATTTTCTGTGCTCAATTTGAATATTTGTTATGTAAGTTATAGCAACGCCCGGCTACTTACTCAAAGGCAAGATTTCGTTTGCTTTGATAGGTTTTATAGATACAGGAGAAATAGAGGGAAAGATCGGAATGCCGGTTACTTTAAGGCAAGTGTTTAATAATTTGGAATGAACATTGATACAAGCCGCTGCATTTGAGGTTTCAGACGCAGCAGCTTTCTTCTGGCTTTTTACACACAGGTATCTTCTATTATCTCTTTTTGCTTTTCCATTTCTTTGATGTTCTCTTCCGACTCTGCAATAAGGAGCTCCATCTTCGCCGACGCGCACTTGTCAGCGAGTTCCTTATTCATGATATAGCTTTGATCTTTCTGATATTGCTCCATACCTTCAGCACCGCTGTATTTCTCTCTATTTTCAGGGCTGACATCTTTTTCGTAAGGTTCAGGCTTAGTCGCACCGCACGCTGATAGCAACAAAACCGATGCAATAAAAAATATATGTTTATACAATGTCCATTCTCCTTTTCCATGTGCTCAAAAACTAGCTTACTCTAAATCTGTCAGGTAGCATACCCCCATGCAATGTACTCTATGTTCCTCAATATCCCAGCCTTTTTGTGCAGATAAAAAGCGTCAGTATTTTCGCTGCACAGAGTGCGACCTTATTTTCGCAGACCCCGACACTCTGCTGTCTCAAACCGAAGAGAAGCTCATTTACGACTATCATGAAAATGGTCCAAACGATATTGGCTACTGTGAGTTTTTAAACCACCTGACAACCCCCTTACTAGATAAACTGTCTCCGGGTATGAAAGGTCTTGATTTTGGTTCCGGTCCCGGTCCAACATTGAACCTGATGCTTGAAGAACAGGGGATGAAGATGTCTGTTTATGACATCTATTACGCGCCGGATACCGGCCAGTTGAGTCGTCAGTATGACTTTGTCACCTGCACCGAAGTAGCAGAACACTTTCGGGAGCCCGATAAAAGCTGGGCGCAGTTAATTGGCCTGGTCAAACCCGGCGGCTGGCTGGGAGTAATGACCTGCATGTTCACAAAAGAAACGGCTGACGACTTTAACCTGTGGAGCTACAAAGGGGATCCCACCCATATCAGCTTTTACACACCAAAAACCATACAGTGGATAGCCCGGCATTTCCGGTTAGAACTTGAAATAGTCAATGATCGTGTCATTTTGTTTAGGAAAAACAAAGTCGCTCTTTGAATCTAATGTACTACCTTATAAAAAGGACGGCACGGAGGACGATGATGAAATACGAATGTGTACACGGTGATATTAACCAACAAACTGAAATAGAAGCCATTGTTAACGCTGCGAACGCCAAACTGCAAACGGGTGGTGGTGTCGCCGGAGCTATTCACCGAGCAGCTGGCCCTGAACTTGAGAAAGCTACACGCTCGCTAGCGCCGATTAAACCCGGTGAAGCCGTAATAACTGAGGCGTTCGATCTGCCCAATAAGTACGTTATTCATTGCTTAGGTCCGGTATACGGCTCGGATGAACCCAGCGATAAGTTGCTGGCAGACTGCTATAAAAATGCTCTGGATTTAACCGAAAAGCACAAAGTCGAGTCTATTGCTTTTCCGGCCATATCAACCGGCGCTTTTGGTTACCCTTTCGAGGAAGCAACAGATTTAGCAATAAAAACCGTAAAAGCGCATGTTGAAAAGCTCAGCCACCTCAAAATGATACGCTTTGTTTTATTCAGTGACAGTGACTTCGCCTATTATCAACAAGCGCTTAATAATTGATTCCTGGATGATTATTTAAAGATAACACCTGCCTCTCTGAGCTCTTCTCTGGCTTTCTCAGCGTCAGCTCTATCGATAAAGCGGGTGCCCTCTTCCACTAAAAAAGTTTCATAGTCATTTTTTGTGGCGTCTAGTGCCGTGGCTTTTACACACACTTCCAGCGCCAGGCCGACAACCCATACGCGTTTGATATTAAGGTGCACAAGTTCCGAAACCAACCCCGTTTTATCGAACGCAGAATATTGATCAATATCGAAACGAGCCCCTTTAGAGACTAAACGGGCGTTCTCGGGCAAAATAAGATCAGGATGAAACTCAGCGCCCTTGGTATCCTGTACACAATGCTCGGGCCATGGCCCGCCGCGCTCGTCAAAACTCACATGATGTCGCGGATGCCAGTCTCTTGAAACAAAGACCGGAATGCCAGCCTCCTGAGCCTGTGCGCTCAGTGCATTAATAACGGGCACAACCTCGTCACCTTCATCCAGCGCCAGCTTGCCGCCCGGACAAAAATCGTTTTGTACATCCACAATGATAAGTGCATCGTTTTGTTCAAAAGTCGCTTTCATGAATACCCTCCGCTGAAAACCTGGGCTAACCCTCTTGTTTAAGGTGTTCGGTTATTTCTTTCTGGTAGCTCGCTAGTTTATCGCTTATCTCGATCGGATAAGACTTCTCCTTGCTGCTTATCGAGGAGACGTACTCGGGTAATTTATTTAACTGTTGCTGCGCGTACTGTCGAATTTCTTCAATGTCGCGCTGGTGAGAAGGCAACCTTTTGCCGCTTTGCATCACTTTTTTCAGCAATGGTTCGCCGGGTAACTGCTCTTCTGCACGAGCAATAGTGTCGCGACGGAAGTTGTCTCCAGACTCGCGAAAAACTTGCTTTTCGCCCGGCAAAACAGGCTTGCCACTGGAAAGCTTCAAACGCCCCTTGCCCGCGTATTCAACCAGTTTGTAGGCCATATCAAGTGCCGCTGCATCGTCGGAGACCCCCATGCCGGTGCCGACACCAAAACCATCGATAGGTGCTCTATCAGCTATTAACTGCGCAATTTTATGTTCGTCCAGACCGCCGCTGGCAATAATCTCTAAATGGTGAAGGTTATGTTCGTCCAGCAGCTTTCTGGCTTTAACAGCAAGATCACCTAAATCACCGGAGTCAAGCCGAATGCCTTTTACTTTAAAGTCATCGCCCAGCTCATTGGCCAACTGAATGACTTTTTCTACACCTTTTAAGGTATCGATGGTGTCTACCAGTAGGACGGTTTCCGGAAAAACCTGGGTAAAATTCTTTAACGCCTGATATTCCGAATCGTGAGCCTGAATATAGCTGTGCGCCATAGTGCCAGCTACAGGTAAACCGTAAGTTCGCGCAGCCAGCATATTTGAAGTGGCAGCAATACCGCTTAAATACAGTGCCCGGCTGCCTTTTTTGCCCGCATCAATGCCATGCACCCTGCGTGCACCAAAATCCAGAACCGGCCGCTTTTCTGCCGCATGGGCAACTCGCGCCCCCTTTGAGGCCAATAAGGTTTGCAGGTGTATCTGATTCATCACCAGAGTTTCAATAAGCTGTGCCTGTGGCAGCGGCGCTTTAATCTCGACAATGGGTTCATTTTCAAAGAATACCGTACCTTCAGGAAGCGCTCTGACCTGCCCGGTAAACTCAAAATCACGAAGATAATCGATAAGCTGTTGAGAGAAGTTTTGCTCTTTTAGGTAGCGCAAATCGTCATCGCTGAACGACAGGTTTTCAATGGTTTCAAGCAAGGGATCTAACCCCGCAGCCAACAGAAATTTCCGCTCATTCGGAAGCCGCCGGACGAACAACGTAAAAACGGCGTCGTCTTGCATGCCTTCCTGCAAATACGCATCGAGCATTGTGAGCTGATACAAATCTGTGAACAGTCCAAGATCTTGTCGCTCAGTACCTGTCATAGCTTTCCTCTATTTGGTGTCTTTGCACTAAGTCTAGACAATGCACTCGCTTTTATGTAGCCAGAAAGCTGCAACTTCAGGCCGTAAGAACAAAAGCCGCCCGGCAGCGTTAACTACCGGACGGCTTTGTCAGTAAGTGTGTAAGAAGTAACTACTTACTTAATGGTTTTAAGAATATTCTCTAACGGCACCAGTTTAAGGTTCTGACCCGCTTCCGGCATGCGGTTACGTCCGTCCTGAACCATAAACGCGCCTTGCTCAAACCCTTTACCCAGAGACCGAGTTGTTACGTCAATGCCATCGGTTTCTGATGCGCCATCAATAGCTAACTCGGTATTGGTGCGAATACGAAAATGCGAAAGCAACGACCAGGGCGCCTGCCCTTCAAACACAATGTAACTGTCGTTGCCCTGACTGGACACAAACAATAAGTCTCTGCCATTGACCCGGGCGAAAGTCACGCCTTCAATGTCGTCAACCAGCTCTTCATGTTGGTCAACATTAATAATGGCTTCACCGGAGGTTGAACCATCCGCTGCAGCATCAAATAACCATACTGCAACGTCCTCTTCACCAACGAATAAACGTTGCGTTTTATCATCGACAACACAACCTTCAGGCTGAGAAGGAACGCTTAACTCTCTAACTTTTTCCATCTTGCCGTCGTTGCTTATAACAAACTGCTGAATAACGCCGGATTTGCCGTTTACATAAACGGAGGTCTGTTCTGTCGACTCATTGTAGCCCATGCAAAGACCGTAAATTTCGTCAATATCGGTAAGCGCATTGGTACCAACCGAAAGCTCTCCGTCTGCGCTAATATCAAACAATTGCAGGCTGTTGTTGTCACGCAAAGAAGCGACTGCCCAGGAGCCCCGAACATCGACATTATTCAGGCGGCCCACTGGGAATTCCTGAACAATGTTACCGGACATGTCATAAACATAGAGACCCGTGCGCTTGTCCGTAGCCATAATGCGGCTTTTCTCAGGGGCTTCCGGATGTACCCAAACAGCAGGATCATCAATTGCATCTCCGCGTAACGGTGAGGGTTCAGTCTGCAGTGTTGCCTCAACCTGAGACACCGGCTTTTTAACCGAACGCTGTTTTGACTCCAGAGTATCAATTGTCAGCTTGCTCGTTGCGGTCATGTCTTCTTCTGTCAACAATAGCTCGCCATTTCCTAAATCAGACACATCGGTTAAAGCTTCAGCGTCGTCAATTGCAAAGGCTTTATCAAACTTAAAACCCTGCTCATTCTGACGATACACCAGCAACCGCGGCGGTTCTTCTTCAAGCACCAGCAAACTGCCGTCATCAAGCAACTCCAGCGCTTTCACTTCGCCTTCAATAACACCAAAAGGTTTGGCTGCCGCAATTAAGTCGCGCCCCTGATCAACTTCCGGCTCTGCGTTATACGCCCACACAGCCTGATCCGCTTCGGCAACATACAGCTTTTGTTCCGCATTCGATACAACACAAGCCGTGCTGTCAAAAGGTACGTTCATATTACGGATAACCAGCGGCTCTTTTAGCCACTTTTCGTCCTGCTTTAACAATCGCTGTTCTGCACCGCCACGGCCGCCAAGCAGGAATACAGACAGCTGCTGGTTTTCGTAGCTCTCGTAAAAGCAGATATCCTCTACCACGCGGCTGGTAATTTCGCCCTTCCACACCGGCTGTATAGCTTTGCCGCTGGCACGCCAGAGAACAAGCTCCTGAGTGTTGCCTTCCATTGCGCCAATCAGGGTTTCACCATTACTTAACGGCAGAGTTCGCAGGTGGAAAAAATCGCCTTCGGCAACGCGTTTATCACCCAGACTGAGTCCGTCAGCAGTGACTTTCAGGTAGTCATTATTCAGTGCGACTTTATGACGAACATTGGTCTCTGTCGCTGACGTACCGCAAGCGGCAAGTAGCATCAAACTTGATGCTACTGCGCTTAAAATCATTTTATTTCTCATGGTTATCCTTTAAATACCGTTATTCCGTGTTACCAGTTAATTAGCTGCACACCCAGAGTGAAGCTGCGGCCATAGCTTTCGTACTGTGCGTTGTATCGCTTCTGGCCGGTGTAAACATAGTAGGGTTCATCGGTAATGTTGTTGGCCGCAAAGCTCAGGCTGACATGGTCGTTAATGAGCCATTTCGCGGAAAAGTCCAGAGTCAGATTGTCGTCTTCGTAAATGTCGTAACGGCTGTCTTCAACGTCACCAAGCTCAGCCAGATACTTTGACTTATAGTTCGCTGCCAAACGTAAGCTGACATCATAAACTTCGTAGCCAAGCGCAAAGTTTGCTGTGGTATCAGACTGGCTCGGCAGCGTAATGTCGCGTGACACAAGCTGACCATCGTCAATCCAGTCAACCGTTGCTTCCGAGTCAGTGAAAGTCAGGTTGGTATTGATTAAGAAGTTATCCAGCCAGTTATTAAAACCAGACACCTGATGCACAAAGTTGACTTCTAAACCGTAGACGTAAGCGTCATCACCGTTGATATAAGTGACGGCTTCATCGAAGTTTTCGTAACCCGGACGACCGGCAACATCGGCTTCATAGACAAAGTTTTTAATGTCTTTGTAAAAGGCCATGGCGGAAATAACACCCAGAGTGTCATCATAATGCTCAATACCAAAATCGAGGTTCTGCGTGGTTAATGGTTCAAGATCCGGGTTACCGAATTCAGCTTTCAGGTCGCCATCGTCATTTTCCAGGTAATAGCTGGATCTAACCTGTTCAAAGTTAGGTCTGACAAGACCGGTGCTGTATGCCGCACGAATAATAGTGTCATTACTTAAGTCGTAGCGCGTCACCACACTAGGAAGCCAGTTTGCATCGCTGAATTTATCCGAAACTGGTGTAAAGGTTTCCAGTTCGTCGTCATAACGGTTACCGCGTCCTTCGCGCTCCTCATGTTCATAACGTGCGCCAGCAATAACCTGCCACTTACCAAAGCCCATGTCGGCCATCAGGTAACCGGCACTGATGTCTTCATCAATTTCGTAAGAGGCGATTCTCGATTCAACTTCATCCCGGAAGTTTTGTAACTCGAAGGTATTAATCATGTCCCAAAGTTTGCCGGCGGAAGCGCCGGGGCCAAATCTGTCCAGACCGTACTCAACATTTGACGACGTTTCGTAGTCAGCAAGCGTTAATCCGGTAACACCCAGGTCAGCAAAGTCTTCCATAATAAAGATGTTTTCTTCTGCGGACTTTTCGCGTTGGCTTAACTTAACACCGCCTTTAAAAGTAACCTGATAGCTGGGTTGTAACCAGTCATAAGCCACATCCAGCTTAACGTTCTTTTCAGTCTCTTCGGTGTAGGCGTCACTCACTTCCACTTCATCAATTTCATATTCTGACGCCTGATATGCAGTATCTGGCGCGTTCAGTTGCAAGCGTTTCAGACCTGAGTAGCCCAGGCCTTCGTCAAATTCCTGCGTAAACTTGGCTCCACCAATAGCAAAAGGCTGATCTTCGCTGGCTTTACTGGTACCTGCCTCCAAAGTGACATGCCAGTCATCAAATTTCTGTTTAGTGCCCAGCACAATCGCTGTAATTTCCTGGGTTTCTTTGCGGTCTTTAAGCTCACGAACAATTTCGCCGCCAGCACTAGCTTCTGCGCCAATTGGATCAGAAAATTCAGTCACAATACCCTGACGAATTTCAGTATCCGCAAACTCACTGTACAGCGAGCGCAGATAGAATTCAGAATCATCGGAAGGACGATAGTCCAGGTTTAAGGCTAAGCCGGTTCGCTCACGGGTAACCGAATAGGCGCGTTGCTCAAATTCTTCCAGACCCGGTTCATCCAAGTCCCAGTTTCCGCCGGTTTCAACGTTGTCGGTAGTAAATGAGCGATCCTGATAACTACCGGCAAAGGCGATACCAAAACTGTCCGCTTTATCGCCAACATCAAAGGTGTTGCTGACAACACCGGAAACTTTTGGGTTCGTTTCGCTGGCCTGCTCGTTATAACCAACATCAGCAGTAAAAGAATAGAACGAGCCTTCACGGTCAAAGGCCGTCATGCTTTGCAGTTCAATATTACCGCCAAGGCTGCCTGCTGAGATATCCGGCGTCAGGGTTTTATTAACCACAACCGATTCCAGCAAATCCGCCGGAATAACATCTAGCGCCACGGCTCGGCGTCCGGCTTCAGGAGCGGCCAGCGAGGTGCCATTGTATGAAACCGAGTTTAAATCGGGGGCTAAACCACGAATGCGAATAAAGCGTCCTTCACCCTGGTCGCGTTCTACAGATAGACCAGGAATGCGCTGCAACGCATCACTAACGCTGTCGTCCTGCAGCTTACCCATGTCATCTTTCTTCAGAACATTGATAATACCGCCGGACTCTCGCTGCTCTTGCACTGCACGTTTTATTGAGTCGCTGTAGCCAATAGTAAGCACTTCTTCAATGCGCTTTTCTTCGGCTGTTTTATCTGCGCTCTGGTCCTGCGTTTCCTGAGCCATAAGTGGGGATGTAGCACCACATGAAACGGCAATAAGCCAAGCTAAATATGTCTTTTTCATAATCATTCAAACCCTGTCGTTTTTTGATTGATGCGACATACCTTAAAAGCAAAAAGTGACAATATGAGGATGCATATCGCCCGCTTATGAGCTCTTTTGATGCGAGTCAGTTAAGCTCAGAAAGCGAAACCGGCGTCACCAAACTGTCACAACCGGAGGTTAAAGTGTCTTTGTTCTAATGCCGAGATATGCGGAGACTTCAATGCAATTGATTAATTTACGCTATATCAGCAACTGGCGAGTTCTGCTCATTGCCGTAGTGGTTCTGCTTTGTTTGCTGCTTAGCAGTCAACTGGGTGTCGTTAAACCCTATGAAATCGTTGATCCGCTGGACATTCTTGGTGAGGGCTCGACCCTGTTCCTGACCATTTTAATTGTCATATTTATGGTTACTGACCGGCCTCGGGGTAATGTAACCAACCTCTTTTACAGCGGTGGTCTATTACTTATTTTTTCCATGACGCTGGACGTACTAGATGAATTTTTTCGCTATCCCGATGCCCTGCGGTTATTAAGCTGGCTGGAGTCCTTTCCGCTTCCGGTGGGGCTTATTATCATTAGTTTTGCCGCAGCTGAATGGCGGCGTGAAAACAAAATGCTGTCGCGACAACTTATGGTACGCGAAAAGAACCTTCGGTCTCACCAGTGGGTCGACCCTTTAACCTCGCTATACACCACCCCTTATTTTATCAAGCTGGTTGAACGGGAAATAGCGTTACAAAACAGTACTGATGCAGAGTCGACTGTATTGGTTAGCGTTAATTTCAAAAACTTCGCCCAGTATAATCATGAAATGGGTACAAAAGCCGGAGACGAACTCCTGCATCAGGCCAGCGAGTTAATGGTGTTACTGCTAAGGCCTCAGGACTGTCTGTGTCGGGAACACAGTGACCATTTCTTAATACTGCTTCCGCAAACTCGCTTGTCTCAGGCGGACAGGTTAATGAAGGTTATAGCTCAGAACCTAAACTCCGAACTTGAGTTACCCAATTACATGAGTGTGGAAGTGCATACTCACCGCGTTGAAGAACTCTCGGCTGTTGATGCAATCACCGCATTACACACGCAAGTTGAGGAGATGACTCACTATGCGCCTCTGGCCAACTAACGACCAACGCCGTTTGCTTGGTAAACCCTTTATACGAGCGCTGCTGCCGCTTGCCGAGAGGCGCGGCATTTCCTCTTCGGAGCTTTTCAGGGGCACCTCATTATCTGAACAAAAACTGCAGATAAACAACTTTCGGCTCACCGATCATGAAATGCTGTTGTTACTGGCGTCTGCTGAAGAAAAAATTAACGACCCGCACTTATGGCAATTGGTTGTAGAAACACTGTTCAGTGACAGACTTAACCCACTGATTGACCTGACCGTTCACGCAAAAACACTAAAGCAGGCGCTTATTCATTTGTCGCGCTTTCAAAGCCTGCTACAGCCCTTTTTATTTACCCCTACCCAACGCTTTGAAAATTACTTACAACTGGACTTTATTCCGGTTGAGGGGCTGTCAGGGAAAATGAATCAACTCTGCTATTCTGCCAATTGCAAAATTGGTGTAGCAATACTTTTAATGCTGGGCAGAGCTCGAGGCTTAGCTATTAACCAGTGGCATGTTGCTCTGCCTGATGATATTTCGCCCTTACCCACCTGGAAAAAATGGGTAAAAAAGGTGAGTTCACGCCCTATTTGTGGACTCTCTATTCCGGCGGAACAGCTTCAGGAACATTCGCCTGAGCGCAACTTAGCCCAATATCATCAGGCACTTAGCTTTTGTCAGATGCAGCATCAGACACAGGCTCAAGCTTCTGTCATGCTAAGCGTTTTTAAGTGGCTGGATTATCAGCTCGAAACGGGCCATGACGCCTCGCTAACCGAATTGGCGGCTGAAGTTGGCATTAGCCTTTCCTCGTGCAAACGTCTGCTGGCCAGTCATGGCTACAGCTTTCAGCAAATATATGACCTGGTGAGGCTACACAAACTGCTGAACCTGCTGCAAAAACATCCCTACAGCAATGTCGAGCTTGCGCAGAAGCTGGGGTACAGTAACCCCAACAACTTTCGACGCGCCTGCAAACGCTGGCTGGGTATTGTCCCGGAAGAGCTGCGCCAGCAGCAATCTGCGCTATTTATTTCCAATTCAGCTTTATGATCGGGCTACTCCCTCATCTGACAAGTAGGTAACAACAGCACCCGCAATATGCACAACAAGCAAAGCCGGCAGTACGTAAAGGCCGGTAATTTTATGCACTTCTTCCGCCGGTTCGTGAACAATACTGAGAGCAGTGAGATCAAGATTAACGGTAAACCAGTCAAACACAGCCAGTCCTTCATTTTCAGTAAACAAATACAAGGGACCGGTAATAATCAATAGTGTCAGCCCGAGTAGAATCAAATAGTGAACAACTCGGGCAAATTCGTGGCGCCTATCTTGTTTTTTGTGCGCAGGGAAACCCATTTTTAAACGGTAGATTGTGCGCCAGAGCAAAAACCAGAAGGCAAAAAATCCAACGCCAATATGGGCGGCTTCGGCGTACGAGCCAGAGGCTCTGTCATTTGCAAAAAACATCATATAACCCAGAGTCAGCATGACAACCACAAAGATCACGCTGAACCAGTGGTTTATTCGCGACAAACCCGAATATCGAATATCCATAACAACTCCAAAAGGTGTTTAATGACTTGAGTATAGGCACATTACCTTAAGGAAATATTAAGCTTATGCGCTCAACGCCGGGAATACAGCCGCTTATTGATCCGTATCAAAAGTTACAATAAAACAGAACTCATCATCGATATGTCGAAAGTTAATCTGAACGCCGAGTTGCTCGGCCAAATTCTTCACAATACTCAGACCCAGTCCGGAGCCCTCAACATCTAGCTGTTTTCCGCGATAAAACCGCTCGGTAATTCGGTCAATATCAATAACATGGTCTGCAGCGACGCGGTTACAAACAAATATCTGGTTTTCGGTGACTTCGATTCCGATATGAGAGCCCGGAACCGCATACTTAATTGCGTTATCCAGTGCGTTAGCAAACAAAAGATAGAGGTAACTTTCATCACTTGTTTGCTGAAACACAGTAGGAAGTTGTGCATGGTAGCTCAGCCCCTTCGATTCCGCAGCGACGTACTGGTCGGCAAGTACCTGCCTGAGAACACTGGCAACATTCACTTGCTTTAGCTGTTCAGGTGGCAGCTCAGCTTTAGACAACTGCAATAAGCTTTCAACCAATTTAACCAACCGTTCGGTACTGTCTAGCAGAGGCTGAAGCTCATTCTGCTGCTCTGAGGTAGCGCTCCCTAGTCGACTCTGAATCTGAGCCTTCAAACTGGCCAAAGGAGTTCTAAGCTCATGAGCTGCATCTGCGGAAAAACGCTTCTCACGTAAAAACGTTTGCTCTATACGATTTATGTAGTGATTTAAAGAACGTTTTACTAATGCAACTTCCTCTCTGTCGTTATCTTCAACAAAGGCGGTGTAGTCGTCAGCACGTTTACGCCTTAAATCACCAGCCAAGCGATTAAAGCTGGAGAAGTTCCGGTTGATGGTCCACCATCCGAACCAAAGCATAAAAGGTAAAATCAGTAATATCGGAATAACCGTATCGACGGTTAAATCCATTCTAAGTTCAGAACGAAAGCCGTCTTCCTGCAACATTAGTATTCGCTGTCCAGTTGCGTTCTCTAAGCCAAATGCATGCCAAAGTTCGTCTTTCACTCTCTTAACTGAAAAGCCCGGGATAAACTCAAAAGCACTGGCATCCGGGGCGCCTTCAGTTTGCATAAGAAGCAGCTCTTCAGTGTTTTCTATCCTATAAGACAGCTTATCTTCATAGTTGTGCGCACCGATTGATTCAATGATCACCCCGGCTTCAGGCAAGCGCTCGGAATTCACGGACATAAATGCAGATAAGGTTTTTGCCTGCTGCAGCATTTCCGCATCAAAGAGTTCATCAACCTCATGGCTCACTTCAAAGTAAATCCATACTGCTGACAAGGTTGAACTGACAAGGTACAAAAGAGATACAGCGACAAGAATACGCCTACGAATAGAGTTTAGCTTGTGCCTTACATGCTTAACTAATTGCATTGCAGTCGGTAACCAATACCGCGAATAGTCTGAATCCACTCTTTATGGCCCAGCTTTTTACGTAAATTATGCACATGAACCTCCAGCGCGTTACTCTCTACCTGAGCTTCATTCTGAAACACAACCTGCTCGAGCTTGTCACGGCTGTGCACACGTTCCGGTGCGGACATTAATGCTTTCAGTAGCTCAAATTCGCGTCGGGAAAGGTTAACTGCCAGCCCTTCAACAACAACGGTATGGTTAGCGTCGTCCAAAACAATATCACCCACTTTTAACTCCGGGGAAGCATAGCCGCGCTGGCGACGAACCAGAGCGCGCAGGCGGGCAGCCAGTTCGTTCATATCGAACGGTTTGATCATATAGTCGTCAGCGCCGTTATCCAGCTGCTTCACAATTTCACTGGATTGATCTCGTGCTGTCAGAACCAATACAGGCAACGTCATACCCTTTTTTCTGAGGCTGGCCAAAACGCGGGTTCCGTCTAAATCCGGCAACCCCAAATCCAGAACAACAGCATCGTAGTGAGTTCGGTTTAACTCGCTAATAGCCGCCGCTCCCGTGCGTACCCGCTGAACCAGGAACTGACGCTCGGACAATCCGAGTTCCACAGCCTGTCCTAACATCGCATCATCTTCAACCAGTAACAACTCCATGCGGCCAATTACCTCTTCAACTCGTGATGAATCTTTTTCAGTAACGCCTGAACCTCTTTGCGTCGCTCCGCATCAGCTAATGGTCTTTGTTCCCGCACTTCAGCGCTCAGCGCATGCTCTGCGTATTTTCTTGCATCTGAGTACTTGCCCTGTTCATACAGATAGTCGGCGTAAAAGTAGTTAGGGTCAATACCGTCCGGGTTTATTTCCAATGCGCGTTGCAATAATTCACTGGCTTTGTCGTCGTCACCAAAACCAAACGGCCAGCCGGGAACTTTGTAATATAGCGTACCGAGACTTGCATAAGCAGACCCCTGCAAAGCTTGAGGGTCAAGCTGCAATGCTCTTTGCAGAGATTTTCTAGCGTCTTTTGCCAAACCCAGCGCACTCAATCCACCTTCAGCACCGGCCTGAGTACTTTTAATAATACCCAGCCAAATATGCGCTTCGGCGTTATCGGGCTCTTGCTCAACCCATTTTTCAGCTTGCGCCGACAGTTCTTCAAACGCTTTTAGCTGCTCGTCGCCCTCGATCTTATAATTCACTTCAGCCCAGCGTTGCTGAACGCTCAGCAACTGGCTGACTTCTTCTGCAGCAACCGGCGACAGGTAAAGCGTTACAGCTAACGCCATTGAGGTAACTAATACAGTTATTGGTTTCATAGCGATTTTTCCTTGATCAATTGGTGTAATAAAATTCGTGGCTTTTTCATACTGCGGTTAACCAGTTCCGGTAACAGCCCGTTAAGCCGGGCAAATAACTTTTCCGGCCAGCCCAGGGTTTTCAGTGGTTGTTGTTGCTCAATTTGATGAACGATTTGTTGCGCAACCCATTCCGGCGCATCAGCCGAGGTTTTCAACTGCTGGTTTAAACGACTGATAACGCCGTTATTGAGTTGCGTCTGTATTGCTCTGGGGGCGCAGTAAAGCACTCGTACGTCCTCTGGTTGCAACTCTCGCTGCAGCGCCTCACTAAACCCTCGTAGGCCAAACTTGCTGGCGCAATAAAGTGCCTGCCCCGGAAAACCAATGGCGCCAAACACTGAACCAATGTTCATTACCCAGCCATGGTTGGCTTTTAGTCGAGGCAGTAATCTCTGAATAAGAGCCACGGGCACGGTTAGGTTGGTGTCGACAACACGCTGGATGTCCTCAGAGGTTGCGTCTTCAAGCAATCCTTCATGTGTGGTTGCTGCATTGTTGATAAGACCGGTAACTCGCAGGTTTTTCTGCTCAATAAACTGGTACAAATGGCTTATTGCATCGGACGCACAGAGATCCAACACGAAATAGTCCTGCTGCAAACGCCCGGCAAGTGCAGCAAGCTCGGGCTCAGAACGTCCCAGCAGCAGAAGCCGAGATCCTTTTTCACTAAGCAGCTCGGCAAGTTGAATACCTAGCCCTCCGCATGCGCCCGTCAGTACTATGCTTTGTGATTTCCAGTTTATTTTGCTCATACACTCGCTTCCGGTTGTTCACCCGCAAGCTCCGGCAAAGCTCTGAACATATCACCATACAAGCGATAAACGTGTTTAGCGGTTTGAATAATGGCGCGCTGCGCGTCGGCGTCTTCAATTCGGTTCATCAGTTGCTCAAAAAACTGAACGTGCTCCTGATCCAGGTCACCGTGAGACAGCAAATAACTAAAAGCTGACTCCGGCAAGCCAAGTGTGCTCTGGATTTTATGTGCGGCGGCCGTTGCCAGCTTCACGCTGGTTCCTTCCAGTACGTGTGCCATGCCAAAGAACGCCGTAGGATGCACATTGTCTATCGCGTTAGAAACCAAAGACACCATGGCCTGTGTTGATGTATGGGGTTCTGAATTCTGTACCATATCCACATCGCCGCCAGCGGCATCGAGGTCGTTGAGTATCCAGCGCTCATGACCATATTCTTCGCCAATGTATTCAATAACCGCTTTGCGTAACCACTCATCGTTTAGCGACAGGCGGCTGCCACAGCGCATCAGCAATGGAACCGTATGCTTTACATGATGGTAAGCCTGACTTAAAAAAGCCTGATAACGAGGCAATGAAATATCGCCCTGCAATGCCTGTTGAATAGGTTTTGAGCTCAGCAAATACTGCTGTTCTGTCTGAGTCTGCTCACATAAAGTGTTAAAAAAGGACATAAAATACCTCTATAGCGTTAATAGCTCGGAATAGTCGTTAGCAATTTGCTGACGACGAAGACGTCCGGTTCCGGTCAACTGTTGGTTGGCCTGAGAAAAAGGTTCAGTAATAAGAAAATACCGCTCGATTTGCGCGTAGTCAGGAAGCTGCTGATTAACCGCTTTAACACGAGCGGCAACAGAGCCGATGTTTTCAGGGGAATACAGCAGCGCGGTAATGGGTAACTCTTCCGAGCCCCAAATGGCCGCTTGTCGGATGTTGGGCTGCAGGCTCAACAGGGCTTCTGGCCACTCAGGGTCAACATTGCGCCCAAACGCCGTAATAATAATATTCTTAATACGCCCGCCAATGCGCAGATTACCCTCAGCATCCCATGAGCCAAGGTCGCCAGTTCTTATCCTTTTCGGATACCAGAAGTCTGGCTCACCCAGGTAACCCAGCATGCAGTTGCCGGAGACCACAACTTCGCCCTCATCAATAGTCACCTGTGCATGAGGTAGCGGTTTGCCAACCGAAGCGACAACCGGACGGTCGGGTGAGTTCAATGCGACAACAGAACAAAACTCTGACAATCCATAGCCGTGAACCAGCGGCAGGCCTAATGCCAATGCTTTTGACTCCAACGGCAGGGGCAATTTTGCGCCACCTATCGCTAACAACTTGAACTGCTGACTATCTAACAAACCTTGCTCAACACCCGATACAATAGCCGCTAACAATGCAGGCGTTAGAATTAGGCTATCCGGTTGGTAGAGCCGTAGCGCAGCAAAAAAAAACTCTGCACAGAGTGATGATGATCCTTTCAGCCCCAGAGTTTCTGAACCAACCAGAACCACTTCATTACCTAGCCAAAGCGATAGATACACCCCGGCGATATTTTCCAGCAATACAGCAAGCGGCATCAGTACCATATGCCGCTTAACCTTCACCGCTCCCAGACGCTCCGCCAGTGCTTTCACTGTTTCCATCTGAGACGCGGCAGCAAGACAAACTCCTTTAGGTTCACCGGTTGTTCCTGAGGTATAGGTGATTTTAGCTGTCATCGACGGCAATTGCGGCGACGACAAGGTTTGCTGAACCAAATGCTGCTTCTGCTGTTCAGTAAAAAATGGAGGTACCGGGACACTGACTTTGCCCGCCCACAGCAGCGCCAGGTCATCTATCACCCAATCAATGGAGTTGGGTTTGTCGATAAGAACAACAGGGTCTGGCTGTTGCAGGTAATAGTCGCGTCGGGCGGCCACCCGACTAAGTAACGTGTGGTAAGTAATAGCCGTTTGCTCGTCACTTAAAGCAATCTGATTTGGATTACTTTTTACGTGCGCTTGCAGTTGGTCAAAAAACTCAGTTACAGGCATGACGCAGCCCCTGCTGTCGACCTGAAAACAGACGCAGGGCGTTGCTTAGTGAATAACGCATGCCCCTGGCTCAGCCAACCACCCAGCACAAGCGGTGTGTGCTCATAGTAATTGCCCCATATATCGCGGACAGACTCGGGCAAAGCGTTTTTCTTAGCTTCGGCTAGAAGGGTTAATTCTATGCCTTGTCTCGCGAAATACTTTTGCAGAGCCCGGGTTGCAGTGAAGACAACAGCGGTAATTCCTCTCGACAAGAGAGAATCGATAACCGCCTGAAACAGCAAAGGTAAATAAGGCGGTGCCAGAGCGGCCATTGAACCGACTTCAGCTATATTTTCAAGCGCTGGCATCGGCTTGTTGCCAACAGAGTATTGTTGCAATGGCTTATCGAGATAGAACTCTGAAAACAACGGCTTTTGTTCAGCAAACTGAATACCACATGCCGCAACCAGAGTGTCGTTTTCGTACAGGGCTAGCAGCACCTCGGGCAGTTGACTAAGGCAGGCATTAAAATTGAGCCAGTAGCGTTCACAGATAAATGCCTCAACCGACGACCGGTTAGCCTGTGTTGTTGTAACCCATTGGTAGCGCATGACGATTACTCCTTTTCCAGCGGACATCGCTGACAGAATCATTCATGCTGTTACTTTATTAAGGGTTACTTAAGAGAACCTTAAGGGCTATTAAGGAATAGTGGAGCGTTAGTTTGTAGAAAGTTCCTGAACATACCCAATAAATCAAAAAAACAGAATGCTAACCCAGACCACGAGCATAAACAGTAGGGCAAAAAATACCGCTGCCGAGGCTAAATCTTTCGACCTTCCACTAAGCTCGTGGAACTCTGCCCCAACGCGGTCAACAACCGCTTCTACCGCCGAATTAAGAAGCTCAGTAATGAGCAGAATAAAAAGACTTGCAAGCAATAACAGGCGTTCTGCTAACGAAGCCTCAACGTAAAAAGCGACAGGTACCAAAATCAAACACATTAGTGCTTCCTGTCGAAAGGCCGCCTCGTACTGCCAGGCACTTTTTAGGCCTCGCAGCGAATTGAAAGTCGCGTACCAAATTCGTTCTAAGCCTTTCTTGCCCGGTTTCATTCTATCGCCCTCTTAGCCATCAACACCTTTAAATAACTTATTAAATGTTTCTTAAGGCTTACTTAAGAATGCGCTGCTAGTTTGCCTTTTATTAACCAGCAGCAAAGAACTAGTAAAATATTTATGATCAAACCAATTTTACCAATTGCAGAATTATTGCGGCCAATATTTCTTTTCTTTGTTTCTGCGCTCGCTCTGCTTAGTGGATTCCGCTTTCTTCACTTCTCTCTGTACAGCAACCGTGTCAGCGAAGCTATGAAGCTATAGAGTTAGGAGAGTTTTTTACTCTGGGCTTACGAGCCGATCTTATGCAAGTCGGCTATTTTATTATCATTCCACTTCTTGCATTACCGCTGCTCATCCCCTTTATGAACCAGCATCGAATTCAGAGTCTCTGGTATCGCTTTTCTCTATTGTGGTTTACTTTGTGCTTCATCATTTTATGGTTCATGGAGATTTCAACACCTGCTTTTTTGACCCAGTACGACACCAGACCCAACCGCTTATTTTTTGAATACCTAGAGTACCCAGCCGAAGTATTTTCCACACTATGGAACGGGTTCAAAGCTTGGTTAGTGACAGGCTTGGTTTCTACGTTACTAACCATATACATTTTAAAGCGCACAAGCCGTATTATTGCTCAACAATTTCAACCCAAATCAATCCGCCGCCGGTACCTATTAGGAGTTTACCCTCTTTTTTTAATGATGGTGGTACTGAGTATCCGCTCAACATTAGCGCATCACCCGGCTAATCCATCATTTTTTGCTGTTACGCCTGATGCTATGGTCAATTCATTGATTCTGAATTCCACTTATACCTTAGAGTATGCACTTTACAATTTAAAACACGAATCAAAAGCAAACCTAGTCTATGGCAACCTGAAAGTGGACGAGGTATTAACAACGGTTAAGCAAACACCTTACCTTAAAGAGTATGAATTTCCTTATAAAGACTACCCCACGGTGCATTTTCAGCCTGCGACACGGAAAAGAGAAAAGCCTCTTAATATTGTCATTATTTTGGAGGAAAGCCTGGGTGCAACATTTGTCGAGTCGCTTGGTGGGCTTCCAGTAACGCCTAATCTGGATCGACTCAAATCAGATGGCTGGTGGTTTGAGCAACTTTACGCAACAGGAACCCGTTCGGTGCGCGGGATAGAGGCTGTCGTTTCAGGTTTTTTACCGACTAGAGCACGAAGCACCGTGAAACTTTCAAACTCACAGCGTCAGTTTTTTACACTTGCCGATGTTTTATCCCGGCAGGGTTATTTCACCGAGTTTATCTACGGAGGCGAAGCTCACTTTGACAATATGGCTAACTTTTTTGTCGGCAATGGTTTTCAGTCGATTATCGATCAAGGCGATTATACACAACCTAAGTTTATTGGAAGTTGGGGGGTCAGTGATGAAGATTTAAGCCGCACAGATAAACAACCTGAAAATCGCGCCATGATGCAGTTCGGTGACAACTATGGTTGGCTAGAAAATGATATTCTCACCGTGTTGCAGGTAAATAAACCTGCCAAGCAGTATCGTTACATTCCGAAGCTCAACAAACAAAAACCAATTAAAGCACCATTAAACCCAGAGCAACTGAAGAAAATAAAAGCATTCGCTATGCTGCCATCTATTCTGTATCAATCGCGCGGGTATTATGTTCCTCAGGATTAGACTATCGAACATCATTTCATCGGCACTGCCTTAACCCGATAATCATCATTGTGGTAGAGCCATCTACTTTAGTGAAAAAGATGCTCGCGGTTCAACTTAAACATCGCCTCTCTATAAATTTTTCGAATTTGTGAACTAACGTTACTTTCCTCCCCCCTTTTTTGGGGGTTAATCTTAAGCTGGAATTAATGCTGCGCTCCTACGATGAGGTTTTTATCATCCAGGAGTTGCCGATGAAAATAACCAAAATCCGAAATCAATGGTTGCTACTAACTTCTATTTTTATATCAACCTTCGTGTTGGTGGAATCACTTCATTTGAAGTTTCTGGTCGCCAATCAAATATATCAATTAGAAGGTTTCCAGTGGTCACTCAGACACCATTTTGTCACTGAGACTGTTTTCCATGAAGGTGCGCGCTGGCTTAATCTAGTTGCAGTAACGTCGCTATTAAGCTTTACCTTAATCCAGTTTTTGAAACCGTCGAAACGCACAAGTCGTCGTAAACTCTCGCTATTACTCTTATCCGTTTTATTGTCGTTTGGACTCATCAATTATCTGAAAGCAATTTTAGGTATGGATTGCCCATGGGATCTCAGTTTATACGGAGGAACCAAACCGTACTCCAGCCTCTGGTCTCAAAATGCCAGCAATTTTAGCCCCGGAAGATGCTTCCCTTCGGGTCATTCGAGCATTGGTTTCGCATGGATTGCTCTTTATTTCTTTTGGATAAAAAACCACCCGCGCCTTGCAAAAACCGCTCTGCTTTTTTCGCTTCTTATCGGCTTCATTCTAGGAGGCGTTCAACAACTGCGGGGCGCACATTTCTTCGTCGACGACCTCACTACAGCATTTATTTGCTGGAGCATCGCATTATTCATTTTCCACATAGGTGACCCGTATGAAACAAAGAAAAATTAACTTTTTCGTAGTTTTGCTGAGTGTTGCCTGTTGGCTAACCTTTGCCTATTCATCGCCACTATTGAGTACACTGGATAACTATCACGTAAACTCGTTAACTCAATACAAACTCATAGCTTTCACGGTCTGTATTTATACCATTGTGCTTGCTATAGCCAGGCTCGCTAATCTATTTAAACCTGCCGCTATCTTTTTTATTATGGTTGCAGCACCAGCATCATTTTATATGCTTCAGTACGGCATTGTGATTGACGCGGACATGCTGATCAACGCGATTGAAACCAATCCGACTGAAGCGCTAGACCAATTTTCAACGAGATTCTATATTACTGTCGCTATCATGGGTATCCTTCCCTCGTTATTGTTAATTTACGTCCAAATGCCAAGCGCAACAGCAACCAAAAAAATTAAACAAGGTCTTACGGCAGCAGTGTGTTTTTCTCTCTTTTCGATAGGAATTGCCTACACGAACTATAACGAATTCGCTTCTTTGTTCCGTAACCACCGAGACGTGAAGTATCGGATTGTGCCCTTTAATGTTGTCTCGGCAAGTGTTTCAGTGATTAAACAAAAACTAAAAAAGCCAGCCCAATTTGTCGCATTGGGTCAGGATGCGATACAAGTTACTTCGCATTCAAAGCCAAGAGTAATGGTTGTCGTACTAGGCGAAACAGCCCGCGCGGACCATTTTTCTCTCAATGGTTACCAACGTTCCACCACTCCTATGCTATCCGAACTCGATAAGTCTGAAGGGCTGCTAAGCTACAAAGAAGCAATTTCCTGTGGAACAGCAACCGCTGTCTCAGTTCCCTGCATGTTTAGTTTTTATAACGCAGATAATTACACCCCTTCAGCGAGGAATTCCAGTAACGTTCTGGATGTTCTGGAAACGGCGGGGATAAATGCAACCTGGATTGAAAATAACTCGGGATGTAAAAACGTCTGCGATCGCATCAACACCGTCGTATTGAAAGGTAAAGACTGCAATAAAAACAATTGCTATGACACCGATATGCTTAGCTATTTGAATGACTGGTTAAACAACATAAATCAAGATTCAGTCATTGTTCTGCATCAACTCGGTAGTCACGGACCAGCTTACTTTGAGCGTTCTCCAGAACGGCTAAAACAGTTCTTTCCAGAGTGCAGAAGTCGTGACCTAACGGAATGCACAAAAGACGAAATCGTCAATGCCTACGACAATAGCTTATTGGTTACTGACCGACTCATTAGCCAAGTCGTTGGCCTGTTAAAAAGCCATGAAGATCTGGACTCAAGTATGATGTATGTATCCGACCATGGTGAATCTTTGGGAGACAATGGGATATACCTACACGGCCTACCTAACTGGTTAGCCCCCAAAGAGCAACGACACATACCATGGGTAGTTTGGCCTGCAAAGAGATTTAAGTCACCTAAAAATATCCCTCAGGGTAATATTAACCATGACAACCTCTCGCATACCCTGTTAGGTTACTTTAGTGTAAAAACATCACTTTATAACGAACAAACTGATTTAATCCAGCAGAGCGTCAATCAACCAGGCCGATAAATTATTTCGGCCATTTAGGCCTGACTTTGAGTACACTGATGAGGCTTGCTGACGAACTGTTTTTTCCTTGGTATTCCGCACCTCTGCAATTTCGTTAAACGTCAGGCCTTTAATCAGCAATATCGCCACTTCCTGCTCACTAGGCGAAAATTTCCATTGCTTAAACCATTCTTTAACCGCCATATACGAATATTCTTCTTCATCTGGCTGCGGCGCCACTCTCGCCCCGCTATCGTCATTTTCCGTTTGTTCTGAATTACGCTGGCTACGACTTAGGGCTTCTTTCAGGCTTTTCAGCTCTCCATTCCTCCTTCTAATCCGAAACCATAGAATAATAAAAGCCACTGTTGAAATAATGACCGTGATCGACTCGACAATGAGATGCCAGGCAGCAACCTGCATTTGATAGTCCGCAAAAACATCAGAAATATTTGCCACCGCAATGAGCGCAAGAACCACCATCAAAATCCGGTCGATAGTCATAAAACTTACTCCAATACTGTATTTGGGACATATGCCCGATGTCGGGGAGACAAAAAGACCTTAAGATTTGTATTGATATTAACTGATGGAGCCGCTGATGTCTTTTACGAACATCAAAGGGTACAAAATCTTTACGGCGCTATTTGTGTTCTGTTTTTTAAACACAAGTTTTGCTGAATCTAAGTTGCCCTCTACCAATCAACAACTTTTAGACTCGACTATTCAACATATTCAATCCGACGGTTTAAAAGGTGTAAGCCAGTTTTCTCAGCGTAATTGGTTAGCATCAACCCCACACCTTTCGCTAATGCGCTGGCAGACCAGCGACGAGGTGATTGGCAGCGACGAAACAGAGCTACTTTTGCAGTTGGACCTACTTTCACCCAGTTACCAAAATCTGATCCGCGAGTCTGATGCATTAAATCAAAAATTCAGCGAGTTACAGCGACAACAACTGGAGCTCACAGCTTCAAGCTTGTTGAGAAATCTTTTTTGGCAATCCAAGCGAGTAAATGCGGGACTCGCATACGACGAAAAATCCGTAAGTCAACTCAGCCACCTACTAGCAGCAACTCAGAAGCAAGTCAAAGCTAGCGAAATACCGGCATACGACGCAATCATAGTAGAGCAACGCCTAAACACTTATAGAGCAACCCTCGCGGAAAAGCAGATTCAATTGCAGCAATTAACCCGCCTTTGGCAACAATATACCGGGCAAAGAGCTTTCCCCGAGCAACTTAGCGAACCACAAACACATGAGACGCTCCCGTTACGGCACCCCAGCTTACGCACCTTAACAATGCAATGGCGACTATTATTGTTGCAAACTAAAAAGTCGTCGGCTGAACAGAAACAATGGACGGCGACCGCGGGTTACAAGCACATCAATGCGATGTCCGGAAGTGAGAACCAAGTTGGTTTTGGCTTAAGCTTGCCTCTCGGTTTTTCCGACTCCCTTTCCGCTCTAGAGTTAAACTCACTCAAACAGCAACAAAATGCTCTTATGAACGAAACCCGGCAGACAAAGGTGACTATCGAGCTGCGGATAGCGGAGGCCGTTAGCCAGGTAGAGCAGTTTAAGCAGAAACTGAAACAGTCGCAGCAAAATGCGGAGCTAAGCAAAACTGCGATCGATCAGTTAAACCAATTATACCAACAGCGGCAACTGGATACCCGGATGTTTGTTGATCGTTTACTCGAACAATTAAATTACCAACGGGAAAAAGAGCTTACCCAAATTCAACTTCAATACGCCTTTGCCGAGCTGAATCAAGCCAAGGGAATTCCTCTATGAAACGCTCAAACTCACTAGCCATATTCGCATCCGTCTTCATGTCATTGTGTTTTGTGACTTCCGCAACAGCGAACCAAACTGTCGACATTGCAGCATTGAAGAATTATGACCTCTCGCTAAAAAAACCGATAGCCGTCGATCACATTGCCCTTTCCCCTCAGCTTGGCCAATGGCGGGCTGGTCCGGGCGAATCGCTCGGTATCGATAACCCATTTGAAAATGCTGATATTGAAATGCATCTGGGTAACGGCCGGTGGGTGGAAAAAGGCGCAGCCATCGCTACCCTTAAAGGGCCTTCAGTTGAACACTTTTATCATCGTCTGGAAACCATACAGGAACAGTACCAGATTGCCACAGAGCAGTATCAAGTTAAGAAGAAACTTTATGCACAAAAGGCAATCTCGTCGAACGACTGGCGTCTATTTTTAAACGACTATCTGGTTTTGTCCGACAACATGCATGAAGTAAATGTGCTACTCCAGCGGTTTACAAAAACCAGCGACGACAGTACCCAGTTGAAAGCTCCCGAGTCAGGTTTATGGCGTAGCAGTGCACAGCCAAATATGATGGGTCACTTAATCCCCGAGTCACACATGAGAATTGCTGTCAGTGTGCCTTCAAAACACGCAGCTAGTATCCAAAAGCTGCAAGTAAAAGACAAATCATTCTTAGTCGCTCTACCCGAGCAAATCAGTAGAAACGGATTTGTAACACTATGGAGTGAACCCGTTTCCGACAACAGCTTAAAAATCGATGAAGTTTTCGATGTAACACCGTTAGTTAACCTTAAAAATGCGTTTAAAGTACCTGCAAGTGCTGTCTCGTCAATTAACGGAAAAACCGTGGTATTTGCCGTTCAGAATACGTTAATACGCCCCATTAATGTTGATATTGTGAGCATAGATAACAATGAGTATTTCATTACCTCTGAATCTCCCATTTCTACTGATATAGCAACCTCCTCGGTTGCCGCATTAAAAGGTATCTTCGATGCTCAGGAGAATGAGCAATGATAAGCCGTTTAATTGCATTTTCACTGAAAAATCGTTTGTTTGTGCTGATTTCATTTCTGCTGTTGATCGCCGCCGGTATCCAGTCGTTAAGACAATTGCCGGTGGATGCTTTTCCTGAAATATCGCCAACACAAGTGAAGATTATACTCCGAGCTCCGGGCATGTCGGCAGAGCGCATAGAAAATCAGGTCACTCGACCCATAGAAACCGAGTTACTGGGTATTCCTGATCAAAAGATACTGCGCTCGACCACAAAATACGGTATCGCCTCAATCACACTCGATTTTGAAGAAGGTGTGGATATTTATTGGGCGCGTCAGCAGGTTTCAGAAAAGCTTGCAGCCGTCCGGGGAAGCCTTCCTGCGGGCGTTCAAGGTGGATTAGCCCCCATGAGCACGCCGCTTAGCGAAATGTTTATGTTTACCATAGTAAACCCTGAACTGAGCTTAGATGAAAAGCGTCATTTGCTTGATTGGGTAATTCGGCCAGCATTGAGGACCGTAGAGGGAGTGGCTGATGTAACCAACCTAGGGGGTAAAGTCAGAACCTTTCAGTTTACCCCCGATCCTCAGCGTTTAAACAATGCAGGGCTGGCATTGAAAGATGTCACCGAGGCGTTAACTGACGCTAACCAAGTTGGTAACCTTGGACGAATTACACTCGGTACTGAAACGTTCAGCGCACGTGTGAGCGGCAGAGTTATCGAGCTAAAAGACTTGTCTGAGCTTACGGTACGAAATGCGAATAATCAGGTCTATCAGCTTGACCAGCTGGGTAAGGTGAACATGAGCTACTTGCCGCGCTTTGGTGCCGTTACCAAAGACGGTCATGAGGCAATAGAAGGACTGGTCGTTGGTTTGAAAGGCGCCAATGCTGCGGATGTTGTCGAGCAAGTTACGGATAAACTCGATCAGCTAAAGAAAAGCTTCCCCAAGAATACTGAAATTGATGTTTTTTATAACCGTAAAGGCCTAATAGATAAGGCTATCTCCTCGATTTCAAGTGCGCTGATACAGTCTATTGTCTTAGTGGTTTCGGTATTGGTGTTCTTTTTACGAAACATTCGGGGTTCAATTCTTGTTTCTTTATCGATTCCTGTTGCTGCACTCATCACCTTTATTTGTTTACAACTGATAGGTCTCTCGGCGAACTTGATGAGCTTAGGCGGCTTGGTTATCGCTATCGGTATGATTGTTGACTCATCGGTTGTCATCGTCGAAAAGATTGAAACCGAACTAAAGTCAGATAAGAATTTACCAATACTGCACAAAATTTACCGCGCCAGCACCTCTGTCGCTCCCTCGGTAGTCACCGGAACCATCATAATTGTCTTGGTTTTCTTGCCGCTGCTAACGCTAACCGGCCTGGAGGGTAAACTGTTTTCACCCGTTGCTCTCACTATTGTAATAGCTATTGCAGCAGCGTTAGTTACCGCGCTGACACTGGTTCCGGCCCTCGCATCGGTGCTAATGCGTCCTAACCACCGCCGAAATAAAATGCTAGAAAAGATGCAGAGCAACTATCGAACTATTCTGAATACCTCACTTATTCAGCGCAAGCCTGTCATTTTGAGCTTTGTACTGTTACTTGGTTTAAGTGTATTAAGCTTTATTTGGGTTGGTAAGACATTTATGCCAACAATGGATGAAGGTGACATCATAGTGCAGCTTGAAAAGTCTCCCTCGCTGTCACTGCAAGAGTCCATAGCTATTGATCAACAGGTCGAGCTTGCTCTGCTGAAGAAGGTCCCTGAAATTAAGCAGATTGTTGCACGGACCGGTTCCGATGAGCTCGGACTTGATGCAATGGGGTTAAACGAAACCGACATTTTTATGGAGCTAAACCCCCGTGACGAATGGCGTTTCGACACAAAACAGCAGCTCATAGATTCAATTCGCGATATTCTCAAAAACTACCCAGGAATTAACGTTAACGTAACGCAACCAATACAAATGCGGATTTCGGAGATGCTCACAGGCAGTACAGGGGCTGTTTCAATTAAAGTGTTTGGTGACGATATGACAACACTTTCTAATCTGACCGATCAAATTGTTGAGCAAGCTAAACAGGTTGACGGCAGCGTTGATGTGCAGGCCAGCGTCATCACCGGAGCCCGCTTTGTCAGCATCGTTCCGAACTTAAAGAAATTGCGATACTACAATGTCTCCAAGCAAGAGTTCAGCCATTTTATTCTTGCTCAGTTAACGGGCTATCAAGTTGATGAGGCCGTTGAGGGTCGGGTGCGGACGCCTATCGTTTTCGGATCTCAACAGGAAGGTGGTGCTTATCATGCCATTCAATCGCTTGAGCAGCTTCCTGTTATCACATCGGATGGCCGCAGCATCGCATTTTCAGAGCTGGCCCATATTGAATTCGAACACGGTCCGGCCATTATCGAGCGAGAAAACAGTAACCGGTACGCATTAATTACTTCCAATGTGGAAGGCAGAGATGTCGTTGGTTTTGTTGATGAACTAAAAACAAAAGTTAGTACGAACGTTCCATTGGAGGCAGGTTACTTCGTCGAATATGGCGGAGAGTTTGAAAATCAGGCGCGCGCCAGTGCCAACTTATTGATGGTCATTCCGGTTGCGTTGCTACTGATTGTTATTTTGCTATTTACCACGATGGGCTCACTAGGTTTAACCTCTATTGTGCTGACCAATATTCCCTTTGCTTTAAGTGGCGGTGCAATTTCACTCTGGCTAAGCGGTGAGTATATGTCGGTACCAGCATCCGTTGGTTTCATCGCTTTAATGGGCGTAGCAATACTTAATGGTATCGTCATGGTCAGCCACTTTGAGCAAACTAAAATCCATTTCAGCAACCTTCAGTCACTGGTGTTACAAGGATCCACTGACCGGCTCAGACCAGTGCTGATTACTGCAGTAACCGCCATCTTCGGCTTAATTCCATTACTGATATCGGCAGGGCCGGGATCTGAAATTCAAAAACCGCTGGCGGTGGTGGTTATCGGAGGCCTAATTACAGCGACACTGGCAACTTTAATACTGCTGCCTATTCTTTACCTACTGATTAATAGAAAGGCCTATGATGACGAGTAAATTACTTAAGCTTTATTTTAGCCGTGAACAAAAAGCCGACGTTGTCGATTGCCTGCTGCAAGTAGACTCGCTATCAGGCTTTAGCTTGTACGATATAGAAGGTTTTAGTCGTCGCCATGAAAGCTTTGATCTCGCAGAGCAAATTCGTGGTGCGCGACACATGTTAAGTGCTGAAATAATCTGCACCGATGATGAAATTCAATTGATTCAAAATGAATTAAAGCAACTGCACTTTAAAGAATCGGTTCGTTTCGTATTGTTACCATTAGATGACTATGGACATGCCTTATAACATGCTGAATCACCACCGATTATTTAAAGACCTCGGAAAGCATTGTTTTCAAAAGTTCATCCTTACTTAACTTCCTAAACCTTAAGTT
>Ga0207888_100183_pt1 | contig 36403 bp, 34 predicted proteins | sample LinPmetageLP43_FD_184055 | JGI IMG/M metagenome (GOLD analysis project Ga0207888, IMG submission 184055) | Marine viral communities from the Pacific Ocean - LP-43 (SPAdes) | ecosystem: Environmental > Aquatic > Marine > Oceanic | place: Pacific Ocean | collected 2010-08-27
ATTAGAAAATAGAGAAATAGAAATTTTATCATCTGGTTTTGAGCGTATTCCCCAAGTAACAAAATCACTAAATGAAGAGGAAGCTGCAGATGTAGAAAAACTCTTAGAAAAGTTAGAAGAAGACGATGATGTACAGAATGTATATCACACTATGCAGGAATAATCAGCCTTAAACCTTACACTTATTACTATAACGCTGTTTTTCAATAACTAATAAAAAGTTTATATTCCTTTATTTTTGTTTATATTTGATTATGTTTCGAACTAATATCGAACTAATTAAATATGAACTTTAATTTCTATCTTTCTTCTTACGTTAAGAAAAATGGCTTACAATTGATAAGGCTCAAGATGGAGACCTCGAACAGGGATGTACAATATTTAGATTCGGGAATCTCCGTTAAAAGTACTCAATGGGACGATAAAAGAAAAAAAATCAAACGTCATCCAATAGAGGAAAAACTCAACGCTAGTTTAAATACCCTTTTGCTATCAGTTCAGAAACTGTACTATGAAAATGAAGGAATTTCAGCGAAAAGACTCCTTTTCCTTTACAAAAATTCCCAAAAGTACGATTCCAGTTCATTCTTGGATTTCTATCAACAGATAGTGGATGAGGCCAGGCTAAAAGGTAAAATACGCACGGCCACTACCCAGCAGAAGTATATAAAAAAGTTAAAGGACTTTGCAAGTCACGTTTCATTTTCAGATTTATCAGTTCAGTTTGCTAAGGATTATGAGCAATGGATGCTGGAAAAAGGAAATAAGGTAAATACCGTTGCCTCCAACTTTAAATCATTTTATGCAGTTCTGAATAAGGCCGTTGCCATTGGTATCATTCAAACAAATCCAATAAAAGGCTATCAAATTGTTACCGAGAATACAGAAAAGGAATCCCTTACATTCGATGAAATCAGCAAGCTATCTGACTTAGAAATTCCAGCGCATCACAAAGGGATGTCTAAGGCGAGGGATATGTTTTTATTTTCTTTCTTTACCGCTGGCATGCGCTTCTCCGACGTATGCCGACTCAAATGGGAAAATATCATCGGGAATGAGATTGTCTACACCATGGGAAAATCTAAAACTCGTGCCGGTGCAAAAAGAACTTTACCAGTTACCCCTAAGGCGATCGATATAATAGAGAAATACAAAGGAAAGGATGAAACGTTCGTCTTCCCCCCACTCTATGGTATGGAAGACAAATCGGCCGAAGAAATTGAACATCGACTATATATTTCAAACAATGCCGCCAATAGGTCTCTCAGAATTGCATGCGAAAAGGCGGGCATTAAAAAATGGGTAAGTATGCACATGGCCAAACACTCGTTTGCAGATTTCGCGGTAAAATCCAATACCGGAATATTGATGATTTCTAAACTATTGGGCCATACCAAATTATCAACTACCCAACACTATTTAAAGGATTTTTATCACAAAGAAGAGGCTGAAGAAATTAATCGATTGTTCGGATAGCGTAGCTCAACTAAAAAGCCTCCGCATAATCATAATACCCCATTCCTTAAAGAATTCTATCCTCCCAACTAAAGACTTCTAATAGAAGGTCTTCCCCAGAATATTCTTTTTCAAGAGCTTTAAGTTTCCTTTTCTCCTTAGTATAATGGTAAATTTCGGCTAATAAATAGCGTATGCCTTGATTGTCGTTTGGGTTATACAAGATTAATTTTAAAAAAAGACTTTCGGCTCTTACTAAATCACGGCGTCTCATGAATTCTAAACCAAGTATCTGCAGCGACCTAAGAAAAGGTCGGTTTTCAAGAATTAGCCATATCAATTTATCATTGTTATGATTGAATGAAATGGGGAAGGCATACATACCGATCATATATGCAGTTATAGCATACTGTAGAGCTTGTTCTGTTTTGCTCTGGTTTCTATTGCTGATACTCAAATGATTGTAAGCATCAATATGACATTGTGGAAATACTTTGATTATTTTATTGAGACCGATTTGGGCTAAGTCTTCATCATGGTCAATTTGCTCCACGCTTTCATAATAATCATCCATAACGGAAACCATTTCTTCCGGGAAATAAAACCTCCAATCTCCTGAGAAATCTTTTTGTACATAGGGTTCCATATCAATCGTTCAATAGAGCATTATGAGAAAGTTACTAAAATTCGTTCCATAAAATAAACTCTTTACAAAAGGTGCATTCTGTAAAGAGTATCCTTTTTTCAAACTTTTGTATTGTCCGATAAGCTAAATTAATTCGAGCAGTTTAAATTCGTGCAACAAATCACGGTCACCATCAATGTCCTTCCAATCAGAAATATTTTTTTGTATTACTGAGACATAATTATTGTATTTAGTCTTTAACCACTCGAATTTTGGAAGCACCTCTAAATCCTCCTCTTTTAGGCCCCCAATAATAGTGCTCCTCAATGATTTGAGGTATGGAACTAGGTCATAGTTGTCGTCGTTTAATTCATGAACAGCCTGCTCTACATAATCGATGTAATAATATCCGTCATCATCTAGAGCTAAACAATCCATTACACTTTCCAATTCGTCATCACTAGAATTAATTTTTAACGGGAAGGATTTTGCGATTTCAAGAATGTCAGAATTCAGAATTATTCTGGGAAATTTAGCAACCTTAGATTCTAACTCATATGCTTCATTTAAGGCTGGGCCAAAAACATGTTTTTCAGTATGAACCAATTTACCAACAGAAATGCCACCACGCGTTAGGTAACCTCTATATGCAAACTCCAAGGCAATATGGAGTAAATCTATTAGGGCATAGAATACTCCACTCTTTTCCTCTATTCTAAAAGAGACAATTATTGAGTCTGAAAATTGTGTAACCTTTTTTGTATTTACAATACTATGAGGTTCTTGAAGAATTTTTCTTGCAATATTTATGATATCCTCTACGTCTGTGATTTTAGCCGGAATATCATTGCCATCAGAATCTATTGAACAATCAATATGATTTTTAAACCCAAGAATGTCAATGAAGCAACATATTCGAAATTCATACATGGCGAGAGAAAATCGTTTTTTTGAACTATTGTAGTTTTTCAAAATACCTTCTACCATGTTCCGGAATTTCAGAAACAAAAGATGGTGTAGGATTAGGAATAAAAAGGTTACCTGAAATCGAGCGAAAAACGTTATCAACATCCTGACCATCAATGGTTAGGTTAAAGCTTCCATCATTATTATCTTCAATTTCCAACTTTCCTTCCGTGAAAGTTGTCGATTCTTGACCGGCCTGTTTCCACAAAGTGGCTATTCCAGAACTACTCACATGAAAAGTAATAATGTTTTCTTCGTTGCCAATATAGCCAGGAAAATTGACCGTTCGCCATGTACCAATAAAATCATTTAAATCTAACATTTTCAAACTAAATTTATAAGAGCGAATACATGATTTGAACTATCATAATCGCTTTTCACTCGAATCAGATTAATATCTTTCCAACCATTCTGTTATATGGTTATAATCTTTTAGTTCCAACTGGTTTTCTAAACGATTTGCTTCCTTTTGCGCATCTTTTGTAAAAAAACTGGTTGTGACTATTATACTTTTGGAAGGTTGATGAGTATAATGAACACCTTGAACCTCTCTAATAATACTAACATCAATTTTGTTATGAGGGGCATATCTTTTGCACTCTACATATGTAAGAAAATTTGCAACAGCATTTTTAATATTTGCTATAATATCCCGTCCACCATCTCGTGTAGCTTTCGTCAGCTCTACTTCAAACCCTAAGTCCTGTAATATACTTGCAATTAATTCTTCAAATTTTCTAGGGTTTATATCATAAAGTTTTTTTGGATACTTCTTAAAGTATTTTTTTATTTCATCATCTATATTCGTTACAATAATTGATGACTTACTATCAAACAATGTAGAGCTATATAATTGCTTTTCAATTTTTCCAGTTTTGGAAATTGAAGTTAGTCTTGTGGTTAATTTTGAAATGGCTAAATCTTCAGTCTCAATAGAGACATCTCCCTCGGAAAATCTATATACCCTATCCTCTTCGAGGGCCATTATTACGTAACTCCAATCTTTATCAATGTTATCATTAAGAACAGTCCCGATTATTTTTGATTCATCATCAGAGAACCAGTGCTTTTCAGTAGCAATTCCGATTAAACTAGGGTGCTTTATGAAATTATACTTATTAAAAGCTTCTTCACTTATTCTTTGCAATGCCATTATAGGTCTTCTTTTTGAATTTTAATTTATTCATTCTATTCTTGTTAGGAATGTATTCTTAACGCCCCTGCAACCCTAATTGACAGTACTTCAGCATCATTCGAAATGAAAACCAAATCATTAAGAGTAACTGATTTTTTTCCATTTTTTAGATCAAAAATGCACCACTTGTCTGTTTCACTGGAATAATGAACTGGATTATGGGCAACCATATGTCTATAATTCGCAATTTTTCGTATTTCTATAAGCCCTTGTGTAATTCCAATTTCAGGTTCAAACATCTTTTTTGAGACCCCAATTGCTTTATCAAAACGATCTAAATATGAATCTTCTAAATAAGACCTTTCAGGAAGTCTTAGCTGATAAAATCTCAAAAGTTCAAACTCTACTCTTGAACAAGCCATGATTAGCTTCCCTATTGCCATTTGCCATTTTTCAAAATCTATTTCATTATAATTATCCAAGGCTTATCTATTAGGGTGTACTGGTGCAACAATCCTATTGTCATTTTATTTTCTATTCCACCTATTAATAATTTCATTAAAATTTATTCCTATTCCAAAGAGGTTAGGCTTCAATTCCAAAACTTCAAAATCGAGATACTTTTTCAGACCTTCATCATCATTCGAATAATTGTCACGCTTTTCTTTGATAATGCTTCGTTTTACCTTCTGCAATTCAGATTTGTATTCAGGGGTGTAATTATTTTTTTTTCCAATTTCTTCTTCAAATTTCCCTAGTTCTCTTAAAAAATCCTTTGGATTGTCAGTTTTTCCTACTGCTTCCAAAATCAGCTCAGAATGTAGCCAAACAGTTATGTCATGTAATCTTGTTTGGTAGCCCGTAAGTTTAATATCCCCTTCTTCGAAGACAAAATCTCCACCTTCTATTAGCAAATCATTATCTGTGTCATGATCAAGACCCTTTAGGATATAGCAAATATCCATATATAGAACCTTTAGAAATGTAGGGTTATCATCTTTTAATGGAATTAAAATTTTGCCAATGAAATTGTCTAATGACATTTTTTCTGAGTTTCTTAATTGACGTATTATTTCAAGATTGGTATTTCTATCAAATGCATTCATTTTGAGGGGTTTAATTACTTTCGAATAGTTTATTAATCAACCATGTAGCTAATAAAACACTACCTATTGTTAATGCAGCATTGACTATATCATCGGAATTTTGGTTTTTTAAATACCCCTCGTATTGTTGTTTAGTTATATTTCCATTTCGATACAACAATTCTAAATACTCCTTTTTATCTTTGTTGCCAGCCTGATTATTATCGATTAAAGTCTTGAGTTCCAGCAAACGTTCGTAATTGACATTTCTCATTTTTTTGCATTTTTCGATTCTATTCTTCCAACTAATTTTGGAATTAAATCAGTCATTTGTTTTCCAATTTGGTCAATGACTTGTTGCTGTAGGTCATCCCTTGCTTTCTGTTCCTGTAGCTTTAGTTTTAAGTCACTTATTTGTTCCTTTAACTCATCATTCTTATCGCGGATATACTCCTTCAACCCGTGTCTTGTTCCAAAAAAAGTTATTAGTGTAGAGGCTACAATTCCTATTATGTAAAGAACATCCTTTAACCCAAATTCCATTTATCTATTTTATTTATAATATTTCACCTTAAAATGCATACTCAGTCAAAACCCAAATTACTATCCCTCCAAGAATTGTAATGAATAGTCCAATAAGCACTTCTTTGATAATACTAGGACCTGTTTTTCCGATGGAGGTATTTGTTAATGACCGATTCGGTATTTGTTGTATGGATTCTTTCTCAGTTTTCGATTCATTTCTTTCATCAATTAAAAGAACTACCTCATTCCTTACTGATTTAATCAAAGATTGTAAATCGAATAAGCCTTTATTCCATGCTCTTTTAATATGTTCCCTATCCGTAGTTACAATCTTAAGGCCTCCTATTTTGGTGTCAAAATCTATTTCATTCCATGGCTTCATAAAATCCTGTCTTCCTGGAAACTTAACATTGATGAACGCGGCCACTTCCTTCAATATATCATCAAGTTCTTGATATGCTTCTAACAATAACCTTTTATCATCTTCAGTTTCTTGGTATCCAATTTCAGCCGCTCTTATATGTAATATATCCGGTAAATTTTCCGTTCTTTCTAAGAGAGTGTTTATTATTTCTAGGTCTTTCTGTCTCATTGTATACCAAAGGGTTTAAATATTGATTCGCAGTCGCTTTGATCTTTCTTCAAAGGCCTGTTTTCCTCCCTCGAGAATATCGCAAACAGCTTTACGGATTTCCGGATTTTCCAGACCCCCACTCATATATTCAATATCGGGTAGCGCCCCTTTTTTGTGTTTGCCTCGTGAGGCTACTATCACTTGGTCAGCATCTGTATTTACTACCAAATTTGCATTATGTGTAACTATGATAATTTGTCTTCTTTTTTTGGCTTCCTTGAATTTTTCGACTAGTTCCTCAAAAATGGACTTAGGGTCTAAGTTTTCTTCAGGTTGATCAATAATTAAAGGTCGATCATCATCTATGTCAATTGAAAGGTAAAGTAAAAGCAAAACTATACCCCTTGTACCTGGCGAGAGTTGCTGTACATCGACGCCCTCATATTTTAGTCCGTAATTAACCTTGACATGATCAATACCATAAAGCCATGATGAAATCTGACCGTACCAATGCTTCTTGGTTTCTCTGGTCTTTCTTGCGTCCTCAAAAGCATGATTCCAAAAGGCTTGGCCGTACGTTGTGCGAAACTCAGACATAGCCTTAGCAATCTCTTTGGAAGAACCATTTTTCCAAACATTCTCCAATGCCTCTTTTATAATTCCTGTCAGAGTACCGACACCTCTAAACTGACCCACCCTAGATCTGTCAATTAATCTTTCACCTGATTCGGCCCACTGTTCGATATCAACTATTCTATTAACAGAAAAGGTAAGTTTAGATAGTGTGCCTTTTTGGGAGTTAAGTCTCTCCTGAAGCGGGCTATAAAGTTGTGATAAAAGTTCTTCTTCCTTTTCAATTTGCCCAATCAAAAGTTGGTATGTATCCTTACGTTGTGTTAATAGCCCTTTAATCTTTGATGGTGCCGCCTCCGCATTTTGTACTTCCTTATCACGTAACTTTAATGCCGTTTCGGCCTTTGCAATTTTATTGGAAAGTTCAGTATATTTCTTTCTTCTTGTACTGTCAACACCTATGAGGGCTTCCAATCTATTTTGCTCCTTTAAGAGAAGCGTATATGTATTTGAGGGAAGATTATTATAGGATTGTAGATAAGGTTTTGCATTGGCTTTATCCAGGGTTTCTAAGGGCTCCCCAACGCCTGGTCCTTTCAAGTTTTTTAGTTCCTTTGAGGTTTCTGAGAGTTCTTCTTGTAATAGAATCCCAACATCTCCCTTATAAGTAATATTGAAATTTGCCCATTGTTCTTCGGTCAACTTTGCTTCCTCATAATTAGTCTTGAGATCCTCAAGATATGGTTTGGCAGTTCCGTCCTCGAATTGATTAGCTTCCTCTTTTAAACCCTTGAGCTTGAGTTCTTTTTTCTCAATAGTTGCAATCTTTTGGGATTTAGCTTCGGTAGCTTCTCTGACATTATCTAGTTTTTTTAGGAGTTCTTTATTATCGGAGGGAATCAGTTTCTTACGATCTGCTTTCATACGCTCGATGCTCGCAAACTCATTAGCCCGCTTCCTCTTTAGGTCTTCTACATTTCGGGCGAGGTCATCTTGAATGGATATGTTATCGCCAATATCCTGAAGCAGTTTCTGGTATTTATCTATACTTCTTTTAATCGATTCTGTTTTGGTACTCCTTAATTCCTCAAATGTCCGTGCACCAAGCCTTTCATCTACGCTATGCGCATCAAAAATCACATTTTCAATGGCGTTAACCAATTCATCCGCAAGACCATCCGAGGAACATAAGTGATCAACGAACTGTTGTGATAAATAACGTACCCTAGGCTCCTCACTTTCCAATGGAAGTTGAGAAATATCCACGGGAAAAGTAGTTGTTTCTGAATTGCCCCATGCAACTGTACTCGTTGTATCCTGCAATAACTCTTTAGCCCTTTCCAGAAAAGAACGTTTGGTATGAGACTGATCAACACTTCCAGAACCAGCTGCAATCATTTCTACTAAAGCTGTCTTACCAGAACCACGAGCACCGATAATAGCAACTAGACCTGAGTTAACACTAATCTCAGGGTTTTTAAGCCAAGTTCCATTGTTCACCGTAACCTTTTCAATGGTATGTGAGGGAAAACCATCTTCTGAAACTTCTTTTCCAATAAAGACCCTTCTTTCAGGTTCGAAACATATCTGACGTAAAGTTTCAAACTTAAGATCTCCTCTTAACCAACAATATCTATCAAGATTGGGTTTGCCAACACTTTCAAGGTCATGTGCATCACTACCATGCAAACAAGGTTTTAAGCTCTTGTACTTGTTTCTTATTTCTTTTTCAGAATCCACTCCCTTACCACACCAGTAGTCGCGATCGCCTGTACGACCGGAGAACACTAAATGTGAGATTCTCTGAAGTTCCTCCCTTAAAGCTGTCAGTCCACTCTCTTGGAGCTGAGCTGTACCATCATTTTGGCCAGCGGCCACTCCTACCATAATATTTTTCCTCGCCCATTGATGATTTTTAAAGGCTTTGCTCAAATCTTTAGGTGTCACCTTAAACTGCTCAACACCCACCTTTAAAAGATGTTCTCTATCACTGGAACTATTATCAAACGCCTCGCCTAACCTAATTAATTCATCATTCACACATCCATAATCCTCTCCGTCATATTCGAATTTTAAATCTCTCAAAAAGCGTTTTGTCTTTTCAATGTGGTCCGCATCATCAGGGGAAACCAACAAATGGACATTTATTGGAGAGCCTTTACCCGCGTTTACCGAAAATCGGAGTTCTATGTTTGGAAAAAGTAATTTGACATTTGGTAATCCACCATTCTTAAAAATTGGTAAAATTCTCTCATATGAATCTAAAACATTATAATCGGTTATACCCAACGCTTTTATGGGAGGATTAGAAGCATTTACTTTTTGAAGAAAGTCGTCCAAGCTGGTACCATCTTTGTAATCGTTTTTTAAAGTTCCAGGTATGTGTATATGCGGATCCCATCTATGCCAAATAGAACCGACTGGGTTATTTATGGATGTCATTGTTTAATGATTCAATTATTTGAACTTATATGCCTATTGATTAATGATTTATTAAATATCGTGAAACTGTTAAAAACGACATCTCTAAGGCTCAACTAGTTGTTGGCATTAATCAACAAATCGATGAAATGTAAGAATTTATAGACGAACGAAGATTATTACCTATAAAAATTATCTTACAATTTTTAAATCGATCTTTTATTAACACTCTTTACATTACGTCTTTTGACCATCGTTTAAGGATTACAGTTGAACTCCCCAAAATATAATTCAAAAATGCACTACTCTTTACATAATCCGCTTTTTGTAAAGAGTCTAAATCTATCAGCAGTCATAAAATAAATGATCTTTAAGGCAGAACTATTGATACTTTAGATAATTGAAATCGGTGAAAAATCCCAAAAAATCATTTTTGCGAAATATTCTATTAAAAATCTAGAAACCACCTTGCTCTCTATTCATTCAAAGTGATATAATAGCCATTGTTAACCTTTATGGAAATTTCCCCTTTCCTGAGTTTTTGATTGACGGCATCTATATCCTCATAAGCATACAAGTATTTTTTACCCACTTTGAAAAAACTGACCAATCCCAGTTCCCGCAAGGCCTGCATGATTTGGCCATTATAAGACACGCCAAGTCTTTCGCAAAATGCCTTTCCGGTTAGGTTAAGTGGTTGTATGTTTATCTGATTGCCCATTGAATGCAATAATGCCCAACGCCGGTTTATCTCTTTTTTCTCTTCCTTTTTTTTCTTCGCTTCCAGCGGTCAAAATCCTCCAACTCCATTTTGAACGGAGTAAAAGGCTCGTCATCTAAGCCATCTTTTTGAGTGCCTCCCAAATCGTATTTTGGTTTTTTACTAGTTTCGATTGTCCCTCCCTCAGCAACTTTTGTTTCTCCGCCAACGTTCCTTGATGAGCCTGTATCTTGAGCAACAGCTCCTTTATTTCCTTGTTCTGGATGATTATTTTCGAGAATAACTGTACGGTCTCTGATTTGTTCATAATCGATTTGTTTTATGATGTTGTTCCATGAATATTTTCGGCCCAGACTGCTCCCCTTATAAATCACTCCTTCATATTTGAAGGAGATGCCTGAGACCCTTCCCGTTGTTTTGCTGATGTTGAATTTTGGACGAATATCCCTTGACTGCAATTGATGGATGAACTCCTCCGTAGTGTCTGAGTGTTTCAATGCTTCCCTCAGTTGCTGCTGAAGTATACTCTTTATTGGTGCGTTACCGGTGCGAAGCGATTTTTCAATTTCCTTTTGGGTAAGTGCCGTCCTTCGCTCTAAAGTCGTGTCCGGTAGCTCTGAAAGACCATACTTTATTTCCAGTTTTCGTACCAAACGTTCACTACGCTCGTAATCCTTGCTATCGCTGACCAACGCACCGGACAACTTTACCCTGTTCGCAACGATATGGATGTGTTGGTGGCTTTGGTCGTCATGACGGTAAATGATATATTGGTTGTCATCGAATCCCATTCCGTTTAGATAATCCAGCCCCATCGAAATGAATTCCTTATCGCTCATTTTTTCTTCTGGCGGAAGGTTTAAGGATACATGATATACCGCTTTGCCCAGCCTAGGGCGCAACTGCCGGACTAAATTAAATTCCTTGGTCATCTCGACCGTAGTGTCCAAGTCTATGTTGGCATCCAAGACAACGGCCTCGCCTTCTTCGACCTTTTTTTGGTTGTAGGCCAACAGTCCGTAGAAATCCTTGCCCTTTATCTGTTTAGCTATCATTTGTTTTTAATATTCGATTTCAATTCTTGCAAAAGATGCCGTAGCTCTGCCAAATGCCGATATAAGCTTTCTGGCGAGTGCATTCGCAAATGGGAATTTCTCGTAAGCTGGTTGATGTTGTTGCCGATCCGGCTTAGTTCGACGAACAGTCTTCTATCTTCCGGTGTCACTTTGGTTCTTGGTAGCGGTCTGCCCGTAACCTTTTTTCGGATGTAATCCGGTATGCCCATGCCCAACGTTGCCGCATTTCCCGAAACGATTAAATATTCGTTGACCGTCATGCGTACATTGACCCGTATCGCTTTCAATGATTCAATATCCTTTTTTGGACGTGCCATAATTCAGGGGTTTGGGGAGGATACCCAACAAGACTCGCGAACGAAGTGAGCGGTTTTTGCTTGCAAAAACATGGCTTGCTACGTGACCTCCGATTAACTTAGGCCAAACCTAAAACATATCGCAAGTCAACAGGGGCTTTGGCGTACATGGAGTATTGTACGGTAAATGGATTCAGCAGAGTTTTACATCCTCGAACAGGATTTCGAGGGAAGTTTCGGCTTCGGGAACTTCAAAGTACCTGTGGGATTCCAACACAAGGTGTTGCAAGGCGGACTTATAGCGTGCCTTGGCATAGCCGTTCTCCTCATAAAAAGTACAGGGGTCTTTGGGATGTACCTCTGTCGGCGTGGTAAAGGATTTTACGTCCCTGTTCATGTACTCGAACCGTTGGGAAGCCCTTCTGTGAATTCCGTCAAGGGTCAGGCCATTGGGATATTTCGTGACATCGTAATAAAGTTCTTCCAAGATTACGATAAAAGACCTCCTACGGGAAAGTTTCGGCTTTTGTGAATCGATGCCGATTGCTTTTTGAAGGTCTCGCACCAAACGTTCGGCTAAGATGATTTCTGATTGGGAATACTCTTTACCGCTGATTTGTGGATGTTCCTCCTTGGCCAAATCTTCCAGATACCTGAGTAGTTTTTCGGATGGAATCATAACTTTGGACCGCCTCTGCGTTTGTTTATGGTTGGAACATTCTGCAAAGCATTTTTCAAGGTCGAGGCAAGTTTTTCAGACCGTATAGAGAGGCCCAATAGGTGTTGTTGTGTTATCGAACCCGCTAACAGATAATCCATCATGGTAGTCTTATCAGGCCACAGCTTGGACTTGACAAAAAGATGCAGCAGTAGTTGTTCATGCGCATCGAGATTGTAACGGGAATTTTCCAATTCCTTACCAAAATTTTTGAGATAAACCTCGGGACGCGGTTTCTTTTCTTTCACGGTTTTCTCCACATTTTCCCATCCGTCCTGTATTGATAAATGCGCGGCCAGATAAGCCAGGGAAAATCGACCATATTCCCATTTTCGGTACGAGGTGGTTTGGTCCAACAGCTCGATCTCCACATAATCCACTAGGGTTTCATTGGTCAATAGCCGTTTCACATCATATTCGCTATTTTGGAGTACTTCCAACTGTGATTTCGCGTGATCATCCAGATTGTTTATCAGATGTCTTGCAAATGTCTGGGATAGTTCAAAAAGAGGTTGTTTTCCTTCCAGAATTGCCTTTAACAGCAGTTCCCTTTGCTCTTTTGGGACTTCGTCGTAATGAAGTCCATACGTAAAGACGGCCGCGATAAGGGTTTTCAGTTGACCGTTCGAAAGCATAGAGGAATTGTGGGAAGGGGAAAGATCGTTCAATTCATCCATGACTTCCCCGAAAGACTGTCGGTCGATAGGCCTACTGAAATCCAGTACTTTATATAGGGTTTCCGACATGGCGTAAATTTAATCAATGTAAATTGTTCTCAACTTTTAGGCAAGGGAAATTCCATTCCCATTTTCCAATCCAAAGTGCTCATACCTCGTAAAAAGACTTGGATTCCCTTGACCAAATCTTCATAGGATGGGGAATCCCCATAAATCATCTGCTCCTGCATCGTTCTATAATCCGACTTCCATGCTTCTTCAAATTTCGGTGATGGAATGGGCCGTATTTCCTGGGGCTGATGCAGATTATAATCGACCCCGCCAAGTTTCGTAAAAACATACCTATGGTTTACGATGGTTTTATATAACCCTTGGTCATGGATGGCATTGGTTGCAAATTCCGTTTTCGATAATTGAAAAATATCGTACAAATGACGGCTTAGTCTGTCCACCCTTATTTTTTCCATGGGACGTTGGAATTCCTCGTGCAGTAGGAACAGTTTTTCCAAAAAAGTCCTTTCGGGGGTTACGGAGGGAACGAATACCGGAGGTTCGACAAATTCAGCTTCGGGATATTGTTCATCCACAAAAGAGTCTATCGGTTTTAAATCAAAAGGTTCCCTTAGCGAGCGGCAACCAATTTCAACCTGTACCCTCGGCTGAATATATCCGGGGGATTTCGTGATATAAGGATAGTAGATTTCAATAATGCGCGGGTCTTGGTCACTTGATTCGGCAGGAACGATGTTGAAGTCGACACCCTCAAATCCTTTTTTCTTAAATCGCTCCTGTAGTTCCGGATAAAATTCCCCAGAAATATAGGAGCTTGTTTCTTTCCTGAGTTTGGTCAATTGTTTTTTTGATAATTCCCCGGAATACCCAAAAAATATGCGGTCAACGGCCAAGTCAACATCTTCGGAAAACCGATCTATGAGTTTCCATGCCTTGCTTAGAGAAGTCCCTCCCTTAAAGACCAAATGTTCCGCTATCCCCATTTCGAAGATGACCTTCAATGTCTGAACCACCCACCAATCTTTTTCAACGGCAAAATCGGGTATTCCCGTTTTGTTCTCAACATTTTTATAAATGGCAAGCCTGTCCGCTGCAGGTATGTCGTGAAATCTCATTTTATTCATGCTCCAAGCTCTTTTCCATAATTTTCCGAATCCATGCCGGTGCCAATGCGATATCGTGAAGCAGGTCTTTTTGGTCTTCTTTTTTCAAAAGCGACACGATTTTTGCTTCTTCCTCATCGGTCAATCGTTCTTTACCGATTTCACGAAGGGCCTGTATAACCAATCTACTTATATCTCCCTTGGCCGATAAGTTCTTGGGGGTGGTCTTCTTTAATTTTATGCTCCGTTTTCCCAGTTTTATCTCCCGAGGAGCTCCGTCGGTAAGAAATACAAGCTTCATGGGAACTTGTGTGCTAAGCCCCAACGCACTTAGGGCATATACCCCGGTAGGCACCAGCCTGATCTTGTCCCTTTTGGCAATGGCCATTGCAATCTCCTCGGCCGTTGGCAACACCTCTCCCACGTATTTATTTACCGTGGGACGTACATAAATCCCTTGGGCCACCCTTTTTATAAAGCCCTCTTTTTCTATTCTGTGAAGTGCCAAACGTATGGCCTCGGGCGAACCCAGTTCCCTGAAGTCATCAGGAAATAAAAGTTCTCCCCTACCCTTTTTAGAGATAGACTTTTTAATTTTGTACTCAACGCTCTCCATAGATACAAATCTATTTTGTAACAAATTTAGTAAATTTTTGTTACAAATAAGTTTAATGCCACCATTATGGAAACAAGGTCGAACGGAATAGCAAAAAAACAGTCTGAACCGATAATATGAAAGGAAATGTGTGGAATCCCCGTAGGGGACTTCCATACGTTTCCGTTCCGTTTCGAGGGGGTTGCGCGAAAGCAAACCGTTCGGCCCCGACATCCCTGCGGGATGTCGGGAGGCCGATAAGGTGCGGCTTTTGCGCAACTTCCGCAGAAACCATGGGGAGGGAGAGAAAGAGATAGGTCAAATAGCCTAGAACACCGAATGTTACGATTAGGAATACGACTTCTACCAACTTTTTGCAACATAGAATCCCCAAACCGATATCTCGATAGCACCGAAGAGCCATATCAGATCCTTAATAAAGGGTATGCCGACCATAATGAAAAGAAAGAGCAACAACGGGATTCTCAAGAAACGTTTGAACCTAAGCAATCCTTTAATAATAATGGCCATGAAAATGATAAAACCTAGAAAGGGCAATTTTTGATATAGAATTTCAAGTGATAGCATAATCTTTTAATTTTAAGTCGAATCTGTTTTTATATTCAAGGCTGACAAAATCCTTACTTTATCCCTGATTTTATTTGTTTAAGTAGTTTGAACTTTAGGAATTCATTTATGAACCATTGATTTTGATTTTCCAAGATTACCTAAAGCCCTAAGGGCTACAATCTTTAGTTTGCACGGAAAAAAAGTCTTTTTTGAAATCCCTGTTCGTATAAAGCCTATAAAATCCCGATCCGCATACTCTATTACCTTTACACCATAGAATTCATGGTCTGTACCGAAATCCAATGGTTTTCCTTTCAATTGTATTAAGCGGTAGAGGGCTTCGAGTTTTTTCCCTTGTAATCGTTTTCTATCGTTATGGTAGACGAAATCATGGATTACCCAATAATGTTCCTCTTTAAGAAAAACCTTCTCATTTGTTTCAAAAATTTTCATAATCGATAACCTATACTATTCTTGTTGCTCTTAGAATCACATTTTTACACATTTCAGCCTGATCCCTTGCCGCCCCCTGATAGGATTCGGGCAATTCGGAAATACAATTAAAAAGGGTGTTTTTGGCTTTTTCCAACGCTTCCAAAAAATTTTTGGATTCGACCATCAAAAGGGCGTTGGCTTTGATTTGACCTACTGTCAAAGAATAGGGGCATTCGGCTCTGTCCAACGGAAGTTTCGCGATAGTGTTGATGTGGTTTTCGGATAATCTGTAATCCGTTATGATTTCTAAATACCTGTGCTCTGAACCGTTGGTAAAAATCGTAGCATTTTCCCTAACGGTCCAATTTCCTTTTGTTCCTTTAAATTCCATTTTTGTTGTTATTCTTTTTACTAAAAAAAGTCAGACCCCTATCGAGTTTACCTTGCCCGATTCCAAATTCACGAACGCCCCGTGCTTCTGTATCTGCTTATGATACAACAACCGAAACAGACAATCGGACGCATGTGCGACCAATACATCGTTGATAAACAGGGATTGCTCGTTCAGCTTATCGGAGTAGGCGCATCCCTCCCCTTGTAAGTTTGGGGTATCGTGCGCATCCAAATCGGGGAAGAAATCGATGATGTTTTTCAATTTATCCACCATTTCAAAATCTTCCCGTTCCATTTTCCGTTCTTCATCGAAAAGCGTTCCCAAAACGAACTGCCCCGTATTTCTGCTGTTGCCCATATCCAACCAATAAAACATGGTTTCATAGTCTGCGCCCTTGTGAGGATATTGAAATGATCTTGCCAATCGCATACGAAAGTTGGCGTTGTCAACACAAGTAATGACGATGTTTGCCCGAATATCCTTGCCACTTGACAATGCATCCATCGGAATACCCTGCCATTGAAGTCCAAAAGCCATGTTGACCTTATTGACTGCTTGGAAGACTTTATATTCCCCTACGTCAGATAGGGTGTACAATTGTCGCCCAACATTATTGGCTTCGACCCTATCGGAATCGTAGGCGATTACATGAACTCCTGGGTGTCCTGTTTGCCCTAGGGCGTAATCTATCCGTGCCAATCTTGCAAGCATCAATGAACCTGTGCCCCCTACACCAATCAATGCTATCGTTATGGGGTGCGTTGGGTTATAAAAATAGTTGGGGGCAAAGTGTATTCTAGTTTTCATAGAGTTCGTTTAAGGTCATTTTGTTCGCTATCAATACCCCGTCATCGAATGACGGTTTCTCAAAATTCTGTTTCATGACGTTTACGATATTGCCATCGACCAAACTAGTATGGTGCGTTTCGGTAAAAACAGAGCGGAAAAACTGTTGTTCAACAAATCCCATAACATCCTCATAGTAATCAAAGCCGTCATAATCCATAGAAGCATTGCCCATGCATACATTACCCTGCTTACCTGTATTCAGCATCGGTGCATGGTATAAGGCGGTATTGTCCGTTAACGTGTCCTTTCGTTTTATGGCGAATACCTTTAATGAGTTTCCCTCTAGTTTAAAGACCAATTTCGGCAAGGGATATTTACCTGACGGGATGCCCGTTTTGGTCTCAAAATAGAGCATTCGTTGTTTGGGATGGGCGTACCATATCAATTGAAAATTGCCCTTGAAATCGAAGTGTATCAAATTTTTTGGAAGTATTCCCTTAAACCGGAATTTTATCAATTCCCCTTCCAAACATGTAAAGATGTTTCGCGCGGTGTCCTTTGTCAAGGGCATTCCTGCGGTCAACTTGGTTCCTGCTACTTCGTGATACGAAAAATAGTGGTCGTTGCGGTAATAGTTATCTTCCTTGGTATACCCGATAATGGCAAACTTGGGCAGAAAATGATCTGTTGCCCGTAATACTGCTATTCGTTCCATGTGTTAGAGTTCGTTTAAAAGTTCGTTCAGATCGCTGATAAATTCTTCCAATCGGTTCAATCTATAAGGAATCCCTTCATCAAAAAGTTCGATATTGCCATCTTCGGCAATGGTATGTTGATAAGTGGATATGATATCGTAGTCGTTGGAGCAATCGTTCAGCATTTGGATGTACCCATTGGCAAATGCGCTATCGTTACGATCGACGACTAAAAACGATTCCCAATGCTCGAACATACAATCATACCCGTCCCTGACACTCAATTGAAAAGGCACTTGAAAATCAATTTTTTCCGCCTTTAACAATAGTTCTTTGATCTGCTTGTAAATGGGTTTTCGGGGGCGGTAGCTATCTAATAAGGCTTTCCAATCCCTGATTTCGTAGCCTTCCAAAAAAGTCTTGTACCTCGCATAGAATGTTGTGGAATGGTTCTTAATTATTGTCTTGTTGTCTCTGTAGTTCTCAACTTCCTCGAAAAGAAATTCCCATAACCAATCGATTCTTGATTCATATTTTGGGAACAGACCCCCATAGGGTAGGCTCTTGATAAAGGATAAAAGGATGTGATATAGTTTGCGGTTTCGATGTCTCAGTTCGATAACAGGGCGAATCGGAATCAGATAAACCGTACTGCGGTTGGCGATGAACCGTTTCAGTATCAGCCGTAAATGTGCATCGTCCTGTAACACTTCGATATGATCGATATTGCCCTTTACATAAAGCCTATTCGTACAACGAAGTATCAAATCGTCCAGACTATCGGAAACCGAGAATTGCCAATCGTCGATATTGCCCGCAAAATTTCGGGTTACGTTAACCAATAATCGAGCAAGTGCCTTCTTGTCAATGTCGAATTCTTCACTTACCAAGGGTTGGGCAAGAACTGGCGCAACGCTTATGTCAGAAATGGAAAAACTTTCGGTAGCAGTACTTTGGGTCTTTGCGTTCCCCTTTGGTAATGTTTCTGTTGTACCGCCCGAAATAATCGGTCGTGGAACGGTGCGAGTTCTTTGGATGGGTTCGATCTGTATTTCGGTGTGCATTGTTCTTGTCTCAAAAATTCGTCTACGTTCATCGCATCATCCTTTGGTTCCTGCCAAGGTCTTAAAGTGGATTTCATGGTAACCATCTACAATACCCTTGTCCATGATATTGGCGTTGGTCAGTTCGGCATACAACTGTGCGTAGTGTTCCATGACCTGCTCGTGGCTCAATTCGTAATCAATGTCGTCCAACTCAATGGAGTTATTGTTCCCGTCTTGGTAAACGTACTTTCGTGTGATAGTCGCTACTTCCATTATCTGAACAGATTTGGGGATTCATATACTTCCATGTCCTTGACGACCTTCTGCGCTTCTTTGTGGTTCGGGTCTATCTTCAAAATTGCTTTGGCAAGGTCGGTCGCCTTTTCGTGGTCTTCCATCGGGTTAAAATCCTTCTCCTTTAAAAGCTTTTTTAACTCGGTCGCCTTCTTGGAAACGGATTCCTTTTTCTTTTTGGCCTGTTGGGTCTTTTGTTCGGTTTCCTTCAATGCTTGCTCAAAGGCAACGGTATTTCTAAAAAGGGCTTGTGTCTTTTCCAAAGGTTTTTGGAGTATTTGAAAGAATTTTTCGTCCACTTCTTCAATCGTTCCTCTAAGGGTAAGTGGTTTTAGGGTTTGGAGTGCCTTATCCTTGGCACTTGATTTAGGCAAAACGGATACGCTGACTGTAGCTCCATCGAACAAAATACTCATTCCGTACTGTTCGATACCCGTTTGCTGTAAGGTTGAAAAAAAGTTGTTCATCTCTAAAAGGTATTAGCTTATTACACAATCACTTAACTACCTTTAAGATACGCCCGAACCTTCGGAAATACCCGTAAAATCGGACAAAATGCGACCCTTGACTTCTTTCTCCCTTTCCACAAAAAAACGCCCCGAAGGGGCGTTGGAACAGCTGTTCGTATGTCGGAATTGGGCGGATTGACGCAATTGTCTATACGGAGTTCGATTAATTTTATAGCCGATTATAAAAAATGAATGGAAATAACATTTCAATGATGAAAAATGAATGTGGGGATTGGTTTTTTGAGTAAAATTTTTGAACCTTAAAGTGTCCCCTAAAAGGTCAATTAACGAAACTATTAAAAAGGACCAAGTTTGGGACACCCTTAAAATAACAGAACGGCTTTATCCAAAGTGTCATGACAATTGGCCGTTTTACAAGACTGTATCTTGAACAAAGGTAGAATCTATGAAAAAACCTTAGACTAAACTTCCCTACAACTAGAACGACAGTGCATCTACTTTTTCATTTTCAACTCGTGTATTAGCATTTTTAAGCTGATTAGGCTTTTAATTGGCTCATTAGTGCAATGAGCCAATTAAAAGCATGGCCTAATTTTCAGTACCAAATCGATGCTACTTGAGAATTACACTGTGAGTCTACATTTTAAGTAAGCAAAATGAAGTCTCATGTTAAAACCCTGGAAAATCAGCATCCCAAAATAACTGATGGAGATTTTATTATATTTCCATAATAAATTAAGGGATTGCAAAATAAATGCCATGTATTTCGAGCTGCTCTTATAAAGAACTTCAAGATGAACAAAAAAGCTACTGCAACCGGGTTTTTCCCAAAATGGCCTTCGCTGTATTTTCGTTTCGGCCTGCTCGTGATCACCGGAACGATCTTCTCTTCCAATGCCCAATCCTTCAATCCAGAAAAAGTACATTTAGATACCCTTATAGGATGGCTTGGAACGCGAATGGAAATTCCCAAATTAGATTCTATTACCTACCGATATGGTCATATAGCATTGAACAGGGCCGAAGAAGCTAAAGACACAATGACTATGGCGAAATCGTATTACCTTTTGGCCGAGTGGCACAATGCCCACTATGACTTCTTTGGTCAAGCCAACGATTCAGCGATTTATTATGACAAAAAGGTCATAGAAACGTATGGAGTTTTAGACAGTCTCGACCGAGTTGCCGAGCAATATTATTTTTTAAGTCTTGACCTGGTCAATTTGGGTAGGTTGAACGCTGCGGAGAACGCGGCCTTCAAGTCCATAGCACTTTCAGACAGCTTGGATAACCCAGAAAGGGTGGCGCGGAATTATCTGGAACTGTCAAGAATTTATATCAAAAGTCAAGATACCTTGAAGGCGCTTGATTATGTACAGAAAGCACAGGTCTTATTTGACAACCTCAATTTGACGTTTTACGACCCATTGGTATATGCTACGCTAACCGAAGCTTACCTTTTGAACGCCAAATACGAAAAAACAATCGCCGCCGCCAATACCGCCATTGTGTCTTTTGAACAAGAATATGGCGAAGAAAAATATACAGACCCAGATTTTTTTCACGTATTTCAGTACCGAGGGGATGCCTATTTAAATCTTGGAGATGATGAGCGCGCAATAGCGGATTATGCCTATATTTTAAAATTGTCGAACGAACATTTTGACGGCCTTTTAAACAGTATAGGACACACGAGTTTAGGTAAAATATACCGTATACAAGGCAACTATGAAAAAGCACTTGACGAGTTCAAGAAAAGTGAAGGCTATGTTGAAACCCATAAGGATGAGACCGCTTTCTTCTATGAAGAAATGGCCTTGACCTATGAAGGGCTTCAGAACTACAAAGAGGCCCTTAAGTACCAACGTCTCGATGAAACCTCAAAATTGCTAGAATTAAGGCAGAAAAATAAAAGCCTGCGTTCTGAACTATTGGCTAAATATGAAAGCCAAGAAAAAGATGAGCAAATAGCCTTACAGCAAATACAATTGGAGCAGAAAAACAAGATCCAATGGCTGAGCCTGGGCATAGCGGGATTGTTGGTGCTGCTATTGAGCGGTGTTTTATTCGTGTTTCGAAATAACAAGCGTAAAAATTTACGGTTGAAGCACCTAAATCATGATTTGACCAAACGCAATTCGCAGAACGAGCTCTTACTCAAAGAGATTCACCATCGCGTCAAAAACAATCTTCAGACCATTTCCAGCCTTTTGAGCCTACAATCGAGTCATATAGAAAATCGTGAAGTATTGAGTGCCGTAGCCAACAGCCGTAGCCGAGTGCAATCGATGGCACTTATTCACCAAAAATTATATCAAGGCGAAAATCTTGCGGCAGTGGAGATGAAGGATTATTTACAAACATTAGGAGAGAGTTTAGTAGATTCTTATGGAATAGATTCAGAAAAAGTGGTTATTGAGTATCCTATGGAGAAAGTTGAAATGGATGTCGATGATGCCATACCTATAGGATTGATTGCAAATGAATTGATAACCAATGCTTTTAAATATGCCTTTCCCGATAATCGGGACGGGAAGGTAAAAGTGAGCCTGGTCAAACACGACGAAAAAAACTATTCCTTTAAGATAAATGATAATGGCATAGGGCAAGAAGAGGGCATAAAAGCTAAAAAGTCGGGCTTTGGGAGTCAACTGGTGGAATTGCTGGTGCAGCAAATCGGGGGTAAGCTCAATATCAAAAGGCAAAATGGCTTTAACGCTGAAATCAATTTCTCCATAAGCTGATCAAATCAACTTTAAACGATTTACAAGCTCTTTTTTAGAACTTCTACTTACCGGAATATGCTTTTCGCCAATGCTCAAATACTCGCATTGGTCGCTCAAGCTATCCACCTTTTTTAGATTTACGATATAGGTTCGATGTATGCGTAAAAAATCCCGTGCACTTAGCTTGGACTCAAATGCCTTAAGTGGCATAGTCATTAAATATTCTTTTTTAGAAGTGAAAATTTTACAATAGTTCCGATGCGCCTCCGCATATAATATTTCTTCGACAAAAATCTTTACCATGCGGTCACCATACTTTACAAAAATTCGATCGTTGAGCGTATAGGTTTCTTCGTTTTCGACAGTGCTGGCAGGTAGTACCAACCTATTTTTTTTGTGGTCTTCCTGTTTTTTGACAACGGCCAATTCTATGGCATGCGCCAAATCCGATCGTTTAAAGGGTTTAGCGATAAAGGCGCTTGGCCTGGTGTCTTTTGCTCTTAAAAAAGTAGCATCGTCGGCATTGGCCGTTAGAAAAATGATAATGATATCCAGATGAAGTGCATTAATCTGGCGGGCTGTTTCAACGCCGTCCAAATTACCCTTCAATTGCACATCCACTAAAATAATATCCGGGGTGTTGTCCTTGATAGTTCTTAACACTTCCTCCCCTCTTGTGAGTATGCCTTGAATTTCATAGCCCATTCGGGTAAGATGAAGCGAAATATCGGCAGCGATGATCATATCATCCTCTAATATCAAAATTTTAGTGTTTTGCATAAGCCGAATTTCTTCCTCCAAATAAATACATTGGATCTATACTCAAATGTACTGTAAATACTTCTTCAAATAATAGATGCCCGAAATAAGGGAAGATCAATTTATTCGGGAAGGCATAGACATCACTTGGACAGCCATTGCCACCATTCGGATAATTTAAGTGTTGTGAATCAATGATATTTCCATATTTGGAATGAATTTCAGAATTATAGCACCTAACAATTAATTTAAATCAAAACTTATGAACCAGCAAGTAGACCCATCACATATCATGCAAATAGGGATGGGATTTTGGGCATCTAAGACATTGCTAACAGCAATAAATATGGGACTTTTCACCCATTTAGCACAAGGTAAATTAGCAGGCCAAGAACTTAAAGAAAAATTGAAGTTGCACGACCGAGGACTATACGACTTTCTTGACGCCTTGGTCGCTCTCGGTTTCTTAAAAAGAAGTGGGTTAAAAGCAACAGCTATGTACAGCAATTCAGAAGATGCACAAGTGTTTTTAGATAAGAACAAGCCGAGCTATATGGGTGGTATTTTAGAAATGGCCAACAATAGATTATATCCATTTTGGAACGACTTGGAAGAGGGATTAAAAACAGGAGCTCCACAAAACGAAACAAAGTCAGGTGGAAAATCTGTATTTGAAGCAATCTATGCCAACCAAGATAGCTTGCGTGAATTCTTAAGAGCTATGGCTGGAATCCAAATGGGGAACTTTATTTCTTTTGTCAAGCAATTCGACTTTTCACAGTATAAGACATTCTGTGATGTTGGTGGCGCAGGCGGTCTACTGGCTTCCCAAGTGGCCCTTAACCATGAACATATGCAGTGTATTTCTTTCGACTTGCCACCTGTAAAAGCGATTGCAAAAGAAAATATTAATGCTATGGGGCTTCAGCATAAAGTTAGCATTGAATCGGGCGACTTTTTTTCCGATGATCTTCCAAAGTCCGATGTCATCGCCATGGGGAACATATTGCATGATTGGGGCAAAGCCGATAAAAAGATGCTTGTCAAAAAAGCCTATGATGCCCTACCTGAGGGCGGAGCTTTGGTGGTAATAGAGAATATCATCGATGATAACCGAAGTGAAAATGCCTTTGGCCTTTTAATGTCATTGAACATGCTACTTGAAACTACCGAAGGTTATGATTTTTCAGCTTCAGATTTTAAAGAATTAGCAGAAGAAATCGGGTTCTCAAAATTTCAAATGATAGCCTTAACAGGGCCGACAAGTGCATTGGTAGCCACCAAATAAAAGAAGTTATGGTAATAGCGATCACCGATAAGATAAGAGAAGTGCTAGAAGCGCCCTGTTTTGGGTTTCTTACCCTAACAGATGGTGACGGACAGCCCATGCTGGCAAGGCACTTCGGATATACTTGGGATGAACCACTTACCCGATTGATCATCTATACGTTCATAAAAGAGGTTGAGCCTATGGCACAATATTTCTCCCAAGCAACAAAATTGGCCGTGGTTGCCGCTAACAGCGCTACCTTCAAAACATTGCAGTTTAAAGGTACGTACCATAAACATTATATGGCCCGGGAAGAGGAAATCGACACCATTAGAAAATTCAATAGTGCCCAGGCCGATCTCATGTTAACTGTTTTTGGGCTATCGGAAGAAACGTTTGCAAATTGGAACTATGCTCCAGCCCTTGCGGTAGTAATGAACGTTAATGAAATATACGAGCAAACTCCCAAGAAAAACACCGGAAATAAAATCAATTGATATGCAACTTACCGAAGAAATGACCTTGGGGCTGCAAGGGGCAATGCCTAGTGTATTGGCCACCGTCGACAATCAAGGTAATCCCAATGTATCGTACATATCACAAGTTTATTTTGTGGATGACGACCACCTTGCGATTTCCAATCAATTTTTCAGCAAATCGATCCGTAACATCCACTCAAATGGAAAGGCAACCATAAATATCGTGCGGCCCGACACGTTGAAATCTTGGTATGTGAAACTCAAATATGAGCATACCGAAACAGAAGGAGAACTGTTCGATGATATGAAGATGCAATTGGAAGCTATTGCCTCCATGTCAGGTATGGAGGATATCTTTGAATTAAGGGCATCCGAGGTCTTTGAGGTCTTATCCATAGAAGAAGCTCAAACGGCCTAAAGTGGAAAAAAGCAATGACAGCCTGATAAAGCTTGTCGAGCGCCACAAAAAAGTGGTGGACATTATCTACGAAGTATCGGAAAAAGTCAATACATCGCTCGATTTGGAAACTATTTTCGATAGCACCTTTCAACTGCTGGATACTTATTTCAACTTTAAACACATCATGATCCTACTTGTAGATGAGCAAGACGATCAACTCCTTAGGGTTTGTTCCAGTCATGGGTATAAGGGACAAGGTATTGGTATGTCCGTTGCATTTGGAAAGGGCATCATAGGTAGCGTGGCAAAACATAAAAAACTATTGCGCATGAACAACCTGTTCTTCAATAGGATTTATGTCAGGGCGATGGCCGATAGCACGGAAATGCAGGAATTGCCAGGCATCCCCGATTGCAAGAGTACGTTGGCAGTGCCATTGGTCGTTCAAAATCACCTTGTCGGCGTTATAGCGATAGAAAGTCCTATTGTAGCGGTTTTTGATAAAAAGGATGAGGAACTACTTAAGTTATTGGGCATACAGATAGGGATTGCCATAAACAATGCAAACCAGTTCAACGAAATTCAAAAAGCCAATCAACAACTGCAAGACCTTAATGAAACATTAGAGCAAAAGGTAGTGGAGCGCACCGAGATTTTGGTCGCTCAGAATGAACAGATCCAGGAGCAGCATACAGCGCTTCAGCAGGAACAGAACAACACCCAAAGAATGCTGATCAAGATCGAGACCCTTTTCGGTCAGCAGGTATCGAAAGATATCGTCAATGAGCTCATAACCACCGAAGGGGACTTGGCAAGAAAAGAATACGAAGTCACTGTTCTATTTTTGGACATCAGGGATTTTTCAGTGTATGCGGACATTACACCCACCACAGAGGTCGCCCGGTTTCAAAATATCATTTTCGGGGAACTGATTTCTATTATCAACAAACACCACGGCATGACCACTCAAATACTTGGCGATGGCCTTATGGTCGTTTTTGGCGCTCCCGTAGTAGCTAAAAAGCATGCTCAAAACGCGGTCAATGCCGGTTTCGAAATCCTTGAAAAAGTATCCGATTTAGCTGTAGAAGGTCGTATTCCAAAAATTAAACTGGGCATAGGTCTTCATAGTGGAAAAGTTATTGCCGGAAATTTGGGTAACGCCCATAGAAAACAGTATTCCCTTACCGGAACCACGGTTATTATCGCAGCACGTATCGAACAATTGAACAAAACCTATGATAGTGAATTCCTTATTTCAGAAAGCGTAAGAGATAAATTGGATGTTATGGAAATACCGATGAAAGCTTTGGGCAAGGTTCATTTGAAGGGCATAGAAAACCCACATTTCATCTTTCGATTATTATGATAGGGTAACAAGACATTGATATGGTCGATAAAACCCATGATGAACGGTAAAATTGCGTCCCAATTAAATCTATTTTTGTCAAGACCAATAGTTTCCTAGACCATTATCCAATGGAGGATGGAAAACAATCCGCCAAATCCCTTAAAACGAAGGTTTTTAGGGACAATATTCTCTTTTTTGCTAGCAAAAACTATTCAAGTTTATTTGAACTCCATAATTTTTGAAAGGTTGGGAAATGCAAAAGCTTAAATGGAAAAAAGAAATTCTCGTAGAATATTCCTATTGAGTATAGACCTTGGACTGTCCTAGATTTTAACCTGCCCGTTTTCGTTTGAGCGTTTTAATTTCCTCTTTTAAAACCTGCATTTTCGCGATCTTGTCATCAGGAAAACCAATGGCCGTTTTTTTACGATGGGTGTTCAAAGTACGTAGGTTATAGTTCACGTCAAATTTTTTCGATTTGATTTCACGCGCCACTTTTTGACATAACTTGATAAGTTGCATGGCCACTTTTTCAGGGTCGAAGCGCTGCTGCTTTCTACCTGAAATGTGTATATTTTTAAACTCCAATCTAAAAGAGTAAAGATAATGCTCGTTTGAAGGTACATAGTCCGCCTGAAAAGCGAGATTCGCCTTTAACGATGGAAAATGGGCGACCCTCTTGTGCTTTTGAATGTTCAGATTTAGCTTTGACCGCTCTACGATCGTATAACCTAGATGCTTAATAAACTCCTTGGGCTCCTTGGTCACAAGTTCTTTGGATACAAGAACGGAATTTGAGATTAGATCGTTCAATCCTTCTTTTAATCGGGACGAATCCTCGAATGCATCTTCATCGATCGGTAGGTTGAAAGTTTGTATTACTTTTTGTGCGCCTTCAAGCTCGACCAATTGTGAGATGATTTCTTTGTTCTCCTTTTCGATCCGTTCAACGGCCTTAAAGGAATTGGCCTTGTTGAGTTCGTGCAATCGTTTCTGCGACTGTAAAAACTTAAGATCGTCGGAAAGCTTTACCAATTGAAACTGGTCCATGTCGCCAATAAGGGCGGCCTGCATCTGTTCATAGGAAAGGCTTTTGTCATCGGGAACAAGGTCATCGTAAACACGTTTGTTCGGGTCGGCTTCCCGAATCTGTTCCCGAAATTTTTCTTTATGGGTATTGAGCGAATAGGAAAAGATATCGGTGGAATCCTTTATGCCATAGAACCGTTCTACGACCGTATTGCCATAAACTTGTGCTACCTCATTGCCCTTTCGCAGACCGCGTCCGGCCCGTTGGTCAAAAGCATCGGGGGAATAGGGAATATCCATATGAAATATGCCCACCACCCTTTTTTGAATGTTGGTGCCCGTGCCTAATACTTGGGTACTGCCCAGAGCTACCCGTATTTCCCCGCTTCGGATTTTCTCCTGCATTTTATCGGTTCTGTTCCTTGCTTTTTCCTCTTGTGCCAAAGCAATTTCATTTGCAGGGATGCCGTATTCTTCAAGAAGTATCCCGCGCACCGTATCGTAGGAATTGTACTGGCCCGATTTCCAAACGTTCAAGTCGGAGAATACCAAACATACCCCTTTATGTTCCGATGTTTTTTTGTAAAGTTCGGCTACATCGCGACACAGCCTTTGCAGTTTGAACTGGTCGAGTTCCGTAAATTTCACGGCCATATTATCCTTGGCAAGTGGATCGATCAAAAGCGACCTATTGATGTTCAATGCGGTAATATGAGCGGATTTCATTTGCTCATTATCATATACGGGCAACTTGAAAAGCGCTTTTTGATTTCTGTTCTTGGTAAATTCCAGGGATGCTTGCTTAAGTTCCTCGTATGCTGGAGTGGACTCTAAAATCACAAACTCCCTATCGGCTTCCAGATTATGTGTCTTGAAATGTTTGTCCCGGCAGATGTGCGTAAAGGAATTGTACATCTTGCTCAGCTCGGGGAGGTTGGTATAGTACCGAAAACGGGCGTGCATTCTCGGATCTCCGAAGATATTGGGTTCAATACTGACACTTTGCTTCAAAAATATAGAGGCCCAGGCATCGAAATTAAAAATGTTCTTGCGTTTCAATGCCGATGGCGTCAGGTAGCGTTGATAGGCGTACAGTTCCGTGACGGAGTTCTTCAAAGGCGTACCGCTATAAAAAAAGATATTTTTATCCGTTCCCATCCGCGCATGAACGGATTTAATACTGATTTCAAGGTCGAGGTTCCGTTGGCTGTCCGAATGACTGTTAAGACCCGAAACGTTCTGATGCCGGGTCGTGAAACCGATATTTTTGAAATAATGCGCCTCGTCTATCATCAGGGCTTGGAAACGCAAATTGGTCAAGGTAATCTCGGTTTCCGTCGAACGCTCTTTCAACTTTTTTAGTGTGGCCTGTAGCTTGTCCTCCAAGTGTTCCTTTCTTTTGATCATCCCTTTGATCAATTTCTTGGATTCCTTCCCGTTTCCATATTGCTTTGCGGTTTCCAAATCCTGCGCTATCATCTCGATTTTTTCTTCCAAGGTTTCCAATACAAAACTTCGCTCTTTTGGTATTTGCTTTAGATGTCCATGTTCGGCGATTATCAGGTCAATGGATTTATTGTCTTTTATAGTACGTAAGGTTTTGGGGCGTTTGCTCTTGGCCATATTCTTGGAACTCAACCGTAGGATGTTCAGTTCAGGAAAGTTGGCCCTAATTTCTTCCTCGATTTGCGGGGCTACACTTTTTAGCGTGAGTAGCATAGTACGCTCACTTTTCCCGTGCTGTTTCAATTTATAGCCCAACATGGCCATAGAAAGGGTCTTGCCCTTGCCGACCTGATGGTCGTTCAGGGCGCTTCCCCTTGTGAGACCGAACAAAGTGGAATCGATTTGATGTTGATAGGGCGGGTACACCAAGGTTTCCGGAAACGTGAGCCAACCTTTGGGTACGGTAATGTTGATGTCGGCCAAAAAAGCTTGGTAGTAGTTATCCTCAATGGTAGCTTTTAGTTCTTGGCGCCCTTCTATAAAGGATTTGAAATGGAGCTGTAGTTCTTCGTACAGGTTTTGTGCCATCAAGGTAGCGTCCTTATCCAATTTTCTAACGGTCTTTCCCGAGCTGTCCCTGTAAGAAGTGAAAATGACGGGATACCTGTTTTCCGCGAAATGCTGTAATATTCTTTTGTAACCCGCCTTGACCTCATGATGCAGTACTACGCTAAAACGTTCATGGGCCTCTAGATTATAGTCCCTTGGAAATAGGAGCGTCAAAGTTGAATTGAACTGACCGACGTTGATCCGCACTTTTTCGTTAATGAGTTCCTCTAAAAAGGATTCCTTTGCGGTAATAGGGATAAAATGGCTTTCAAAATTGAACTCGATGTCGTTCAGGTCCAATTTAACGGGCAACAGATCCGATAAGGCCCGTTCCATTGTAGTCGCTTCGATTGCGTACGGTGGAGGATTGTTCTTAAGGTAATCGATTTTATCTTGGATGTAGCCGCTCGAAAATAGAAAATAGGGAACCGTTCTATATCCGGTTTCGGATCGCGGGTCGGGTTCCAAAAAAAACGAACGGGTTTCGAGTGCGGTCAGTAACAGATCTCTTTCATTGGTCTTGAACGCTTCCGCTATTTTACGTAAATCGATTATCCCATTTTGGTCGAACTGGTAGCGCGCCATTTCTTCAGGATTCTCAAACCGCTTTTCTTCTGGCGTTGTATGTAGTTGCTCGCCGGTTTCCGGTATTTGTTCCTCTACCCGTTCTACGGGTTTCGATCGTAAAAATCTTTGTAGGGTAAACTCGGGGTTCTTACCATAGCTTTGACCTTCCAATTTTTTCTCGAACTGTTGACGAACTTGCTCAAAGTAATGGTCTTCTTTCAGGAAAATGAGGTGTTGGTTCAACGAACCCCACTTGAAATGGAAAGTGTCCAACTGGTAATCGATATCCTGAAAGCGTTGGGCAATATCCTGGACCGAAAGTCTGCCTCTATCTATATTCAGGTTCAAAAGCACCAGATCATTTCGCATCCGCGCGTAATCCTGTATCAGCTCCGTGATCTTGTTCGGCACCTTCCTAAAGCTATGGGGATTTGTGTAGAAGAGTACCGCTCCCTTTTTGTCAAAATTGTAGCTGCCGAAAAATAAGCGGGTAAACTGTTCGGTGTCCTCGTCGTGTAATTTTATCGGTGCGGAACCAACTTCCAATTCAGAGGTTTGGGATGCTTCGGGCTCCTCTTTTTCGGGTGCCAATGCTTCGAGAAAAGTTTCCTGCACTTTTTGGGTTGTTCGAGATCGAGCGATTTGTACAAAGTCGAACTTATTGGACTGCCGTTCCAAAAACTCTGACAAGGATGTACCTGTATAAGTATCTTTTAAAGACCGGTATGAGCGAGAATCTCGCCTTGTACCTCAATTTGATTATCTTGCTAGTGGGAATCCTACTCTTTGTAGGGTTGCTCGACCTTATTATCTTGAAGATCTTGCGTGCACTGTCGGTTCGAATAGCGCGAAAATCGAAGACCAACTTCGATGATTTTCTGGTGGCGCACAGGGTACCAAGCTATGTGGCCCATATTTTCCCGTTGATGCTCTTGTTCAAGTTTGTCCCGATGGCATTTATCGGTTTTGATTACGCCGGTGTTCTAGTATTGAGAATACTCCACATACTTTTCGTGGTGTTGGCACTCGCCTTGGTCAAAAAATTGTTCAGAAGTACGACCGATTACTTGAAAACCAAGTCAAGGTTTCACGACAAACCGATTGATAGCTATATTCAGGTCTTCATGATCTTTGCTTGGATCATTGGTATTATGGCCATTTTCGCTATAATTACAGATGTTGAAATTTGGAAATTTTTTACTGCCCTCGGTGCGGGCTCCGCAATAATCCTATTAATATTCAAAGATTCCATTTTAGGGCTGGTCGCCAGTATTCAGGTCAGTATAAACGATATGGTAGGTATCGGCGATTGGATTACTTTCGATAAATACGGGGCGGATGGCGATGTTATCGAAATTAACTTAGCCACGGTAAAAGTGCAAAATTTCGACAAGACCATCACGACTATACCGACCTATGCCATGATTTCAGATTCATTTAAAAATTGGCGGGGCATGCAGGTTTCCGGTGGAAGACGAATCAAACGGGCATTGATAATCAGTCAAAAAAGTGTCTGTTTTCTTTCAGATGAAGATTTGACTGAACTCAAAAGAATACAATTGATCGCCGCATACTTAAATACCCGAACCCGTGAAATCAATACATATAATACTCAGCAGGAAGTAGATAAGTCCTTGAATATAAATGGCAGGAACCTGACAAATTTTGGCGTATTCCGTAAATATGTTTCTTCATATCTTGAGAAACACTCCGCCATCAACAAGACCATGACCTTGATGGTCCGACAACTGGAACCGACCTCACAGGGCATTCCTTTGGAAATCTATGCTTTTAGTGCAGACAAGCGGTGGGAAAATTATGAATATGTCATGGCCGATATTTTCGACCATCTTTTGGCCGCCTTGCCGTATTTCGAATTAAAGGTTTTTGAGCTGCCGACTTCTTTGGATGGATAAAAATCGATCGTTATTTGATTAAACGGCATATTGACCATTGAATGTCATTTGGGCCATTTAAAAAGAATAGAAGTATGCCATATACGTACCAATAACTTAAATGGGTTGTCCTGGTCGGTCGATTGGAAGAAGTAGGGCATGGATTAATGACCTGCTTATTCACCCCCCCCTTTAGATTAACTTTCATAGTAAATAACCAAAAAAGGAATACCACAACCTTGGGCAATGCCACAAAAAAAAAGGCTTTCGCCCCCTTTTTAATATTCTAAGTTCTTAAGAAAACCGTATCAGTTTTAATGCCATATGTCGACGATAATTTTTCCAACTTTCGTGACGTGTTAATGGCCTTTCAATACTAACGTTTTTTTCTTCTGATCCTTTCTTTATATGTTTCATTTAATATTTCTCTATATGCTTGTTGTGATGGGTGCAAAACGCACCCTTATGTACACCTCTTATAAGACGTAAAGATAGTTAGAACATTACATTATTGGAGTAGGTTTAACACACTGCTAACAACTATAAATATTGGGATATGAGCTATTTCAAAACTTAGAATTTTAACTAAGCTCTTCTGCTGATAGTAAACCTCTAAAACCATATCGTGCCATAGGCATATTACCCGATCTTAGAATGACACTTGGAAGTATAGAAAGCCTTTTTGGTTTAAAACAGTCAGTTTCTGAAACTAAAGAAGTAAAAACGTAAAGTCATAAAAAAATGTCCGCTTTATGAAACGAATTAATGCGATTTAACGCTTCTAGTATTTGACAGTAACGACGAACTGGTTATCATAAACATTGCAACAGTATTCTTTTGTAGATTCATTTAATCCATTTCTTCAGTTTAAAATAGGCTACTGCAAATACGATCAACCCAATTGCCATTGGATATCCAAATCTCCATTCTAATTCTGGGTTTTTTTCTAAAATCGTCTCATAAATTCCATCAATAACTGTTGTAATGAAATTTAGTTCCTGCTCTTTTTATGGCTGGGTTCGTTTGAACTTTTAGTTCATCATACAAAACAAAAAAATCAATTATTACCCAATATCAATGGTAGTCCAGAATCACCGCTGCCAACTATGACTACTTTCGAGTTAGTCGACTTCGCTAGTTCCAATGTTGCATCGATACCCTTGTCCTGTAATATCTTATCGGTCAAGGAAGCACTTAAAATTTTATTCGCGTCCGCCTTTCCTTGTGCTTCAATGGTTACTTTTTCAGCTTCCTTTTTAGCTGTAACCAAACGAAATTCGTATTCCAAGGACTCTTGCTCTTGTTTTAGCTTACGCTCGATAGCTTCCTTTATGGTACCTGGCAAAGTGACATCCCGTACCAGTATCTCATTGAGTTGAATGTACTGTCCGTCAACGATTTTTTTGGTCTCTTCATAAATCTCTGCCTGTATTGCATCCCGTTTACTGGAATACAATTGCTCCGGGGTATAGCGCCCCACAACACTTCTTGCTGCAGATCTTATTGTGGGCAGTAGTACACGGTTAACGTATTCCGTACCTTTTTCTTGATGAAGCTTTCCTAAAAATTCCCGCTTTGGCTCAAACCAAGCAGAGGCGTCCAGTTTTATCTCCAATCCGTTGGAAGAGAGCACCTGCATTTTTTCGAAAACTTCTTGCTGTCTAACCTCATATACAAAAACCTTGTTCCAAGGTGCCACGATATGAAAACCCTCGCCCAAAGGTGGCTCGTCGGTCACAACGCCTCCACTAAAAGTTTTGTACAACACGCCGGCTTCTCCCGAACCGATCGTCACGGCGGATTTTGCTATTAATATGACCAGTACAATAAGTATAATTATACCCGGTAACGCCATTTTTGGTAATTTATCCATGAGTTTTTGTTTTATATTAGTACTATTTTTTTATTTTTAAACGTATTCTATTCCTTAAATTCTTCATGCTTAAGTAATGGCTCAAACAGTTTTTTTACTTGTATTCCGCTCTATTTTTTGCATTGCGCTCTGCCCTTTTTTTCTTCAATTTTCCTATCCATTCCACTTGCAAGCTTGAATTATCAAATATCGGTTTGAAAGAACTTCTTAACTTTTAAATATCTTGTGAACCAAATTGTCCTTTTCAAATATGGTTGTACATAACGTCTATTTAGATAACTTTAGTCAAAGGTGCAACAGAACCATGAAGAGTTTGGTATATAAATATTGATAAACATTACATAATTCACACATTTCAAAACAGCCTCTAGGCACTAAGCCCGATATATGGATATATTGTTAGTGATTGTATCAAATTTTTATGACCTATTGATTACGATTTTTAAGGGCGCATAAAACGTTCGTGGCTGTTGCAGAACTGCAATAGATATCAATTTTTCGCGTTTATAAATGTGCGGAAATCCGTAAATTAAAGGTAGGCTAGGCGGAAAAAGTTATATCGAAAAACTGTGTGGGGTTTTCTAGGAGTATCCCATTTGTGGTCTCTTTCGATAGTTGCATCAATATACCTTTTACAGAACTATAATGTATGCTACTTCTCATTGGATTGAACTAACCAATAAAAGGCTTGACAAAAGATATTAGGAATTCAATCTTCAAATTGAAGATTCTTCAAAGATTAAAGCGTTTGTCCAATGATTATTATTTTCGATTTTTAACCCATAGACTACTTTTTGTCTCTGTCATTAGCCGTAATTGTTTTAACCAGTAGGTTCTTGCCTAAAACTGTCCACTAACATTTTATACAGTTCAGGATGCTTTTTCTTAAGTAAATCGGGGCGTTCAAAAAAGTATTCTGAAGCCACAGCAAAAAACTCGGCTTCATTGGTCCCACCATATTTTCGAATATCCGAATGATTGTCGTTTATGGCTTCCATTTCCTTATGGATTAATTTTAGCCAAGGAATCGCATATTGGTGCGTCAATAACCGTTCTGGAACTCCATCGGTTACATCGTCGATTTTATCTATGAGGTGTACAAATTCGTGAATCCCGGTGTTGCTTTTATCGGTGGTATTGGCAAAGCCATGATACAAGGCTTTTTTTGATAGAATCATCTGTTTTTCGAACCTTCCGTTACCGACCAATCCCCCAATATTTCGCAGTTGTCCTTTGCTCTCAAATTCTAAATCTTCATTAAAATGGTCGGGATATAAAAGTATGCCGCTCAAATTAGTGTAATGCCATTCCTCAAAACCAAAAACCGGAATCACGGCACTTGAGGCGATCAAGATACTGTCCAGTTCCTGTAATTCCAGTTGTACTCCATCTATATAGACCTCGCTTAAGAACTGCATCATTCGTTCCTGAAAAACTACCTGCTTTGCTTTCGGAAGGTTCCGATAATAGAGCACATGATTCATCAGCAACGGATGCCAATGTTTTGGGAAAGGCTTCACCCTTTTTTTTCCTATGCTGGAAAAAAAATAAACAGCAAGCAAGATAATGAGTCCAAATAGTATCGTATAAATCATAATTAATATAACGGTTTAAGAAATCCCACTAGTTCGAATTTACACTTTCTGCCTTAAGTGCAATTTTTTGCAGCATAGTTTTTACATCCTCTTTGGATGCCCCATTACTTTCCACAGTTAGGATTTTATCAGGGTTGTTGGTATCAACAACCCAATTATCAATGCCTTCTTGTTAGTTTAAAAAAGGAGTTACCATAGATACACATCCACCACAATTGATATTTGTTTTAAATTCTAAAGTTTTCATCGTATTTGAATTTATTATTATTAAAGTTTTACTCGTTTTAACCGTAAGCTGTTCGCCACAAACGATACGCTACTGAAAGTCATTGCCATTCCTGCAATCATTGGGTCTAATAACAACCCATTTACTGGATAAAAAATACCTGCCGCAATTGCAATACCAATGAGATTATAAATGAATGCCCAAAACAGATTCTGACGGATACCCTATTCGGTTCTTTTTGACAGTTCCAATATACATAAGGCAATGAACTTATAGCAATTATAAAACTAGAATATTATTTAGAATCTTTCTCAATAAGATTGTGTCAAATCGAAAAAAGTACTACGTTTGCATTTTATTTTTATTAAATCTAAATAAGTATAATATGGTAAAAGTTTTACCTGCATTGGCAATAATGCTCTTGGCAGCCAATATTGGCGTATCACAGGAAAGTAATGATAGCAAAGATTCAACAACCCTGAAAACAGAGATATTAAACGAGGTCATAGTTAATGGAAATGCAATTCTCGGGAGTAAATTTGAAGCTAAGAACAGAACGGGATCCGCAAATTATATATCAGCAAATGAACTTCAAAAATTCAGTTATAACGATATTAGTAGGATCTTGAGAAGTGTTCCTGGTGTCAATATATACGAAGAAGACGGTTTTGGGTTACGGCCCAATATCAGTTTGAGGGGTACTTCGCCCGAGCGTAGTGCAAAAATCAATCTCATGGAAGATGGAGTACTTATCGCTCCAGCCCCTTATAGTGCCCCTGCCGCATATTATTTCCCCACAATCGGAAGAATGCAGGCCGTGGAAATATTAAAGGGAAGTAGTCAGGTGCAATATGGGCCAAATACTACAGGTGGGGCTATCAATATGATTTCTACGCAGATACCAGACCAATTTATGGGAAGAGCGACC
>Ga0207888_100184_pt1 | contig 36114 bp, 37 predicted proteins | sample LinPmetageLP43_FD_184055 | JGI IMG/M metagenome (GOLD analysis project Ga0207888, IMG submission 184055) | Marine viral communities from the Pacific Ocean - LP-43 (SPAdes) | ecosystem: Environmental > Aquatic > Marine > Oceanic | place: Pacific Ocean | collected 2010-08-27
TGGGTTCCACTTTATTAATAGGCTTCTTTGTGTTTTCTTTTCCCAAACAAAGTAAGGTATTGATGCTAGCACTTATTGCTTTTTGGTTAAGAGATATTGCAGCTATATTTTATGAAGATAGTCTTATTTCCTTAGGATTTTTTATTTGTGGCGGTATAGCTTACTTCTCTTTGTTTTTTAGGCAGCTTAAAAATCTTTTGCGTTTTAAACTAATGACACCCTCTTTTGCAATTACAGGCTTTGTGGTTTTAGCATGTTTCGGAATGCTGTATAGTCTGGAGTCTGTTTTAGCTATACAAGATCATGAGCGTAGTTTAATTTACTATTACTATTTTTTGGGGATAAGTATTGTTTTCTCACTTCTGCTTGCTATCTATTACTATTATCGGTTGGGAAGTTTGCGAGCGTTGCTCTTTTCTTTTGCTGTATTTTCATTTGCCATTTCTGATATTGCCGCTTATCTAGGAATTTATCTGGAAAACTATTTGTTTTTTTTTGATTACTCGGATATTTTATTTTGCTGGTTTGTTAGTGCTCATGAATTTTGCGATAGCGCAGGATGGGGATCAATATGAAAATACCTAAGAGTAGGTTATGGTTAGCATTAATATTTGTGAATTTTCTTTTGCTGCATGTTATACATTGGGTTAAATAGCTCAATAAACCCTTATTTTTGTGTAAATTCGCAAGCAATTAAAAATTCACATGCTAGAACGATTAAACTTTATAAAACAGCGCTTTGACGAAGTAAGCGATCTTATTATTCAACCCGATATAATAACAGATCAGAAGCGTTATGTAGAGCTCAATAAAGAATACAAAGATTTACGTGCTCTTATGGATGAGCGTGAGAAATATATTCAATATACACAGCAAGTAAATGAGGCTGAAGAGATCATCGCAGATGGTAGCGATCCGGAAATGACGGAGATGGCAAAACTGCAGCTTGAAGAATCTAAAGAAGCTTTACCGGCGCTTGAGGAGAAAATCAGATTTATGCTGGTTCCTAAGGATCCTGAAGATGCTAAGAACGCCGTCATGGAAATACGAGCAGGAACTGGTGGTGATGAAGCGAGTATTTTTGCAGGAGATCTGTATAGAATGTACATGAAATACTGCGAGAGTAAAGGTTGGAAAACCAGCACTATAGATTATAGCGAGGGAACCAGCGGCGGTTATAAAGAAATTCAAGTTGAGGTAACCGGAGATGATGTTTATGGTACTTTACGTTTTGAAGCAGGAGTGCATCGGGTTCAGCGTGTTCCACAAACCGAAACCCAAGGTCGTGTGCATACCAGTGCAGCAACAGTCATGGTTTTTCCGGAAGCAGAAGAGTTTGATGTAGAAATAGATCCTAAAGATGTACGTATAGATTATTTCTGTTCATCTGGTCCAGGTGGTCAGTCGGTAAACACTACGTATTCAGCGGTGCGTTTAACACACGAACCAACCGGACTTGTAGCACAATGTCAGGATCAGAAATCGCAGCATAAGAATAAAGAAAAGGCGTTTAAAGTATTGCGCTCTCGTCTTTACGATATGGAGCTTGCCAAAAAGCAAGAAGAAGATGCTGCTAAGCGTGGGTCTATGGTAACAAGTGGTGACCGTAGTGCAAAAATACGCACGTATAATTACCCTCAGGGACGTGTTACCGATCACCGTATCAATCTTACCTTATACGATTTGTCAAATATTATAGATGGAGATATTCAGCGGATAATTGATGAATTGCAATTAGTAAGTAATACCGAAAAACTAGCTGAAGGAGGAGATACGATCTAAACTTCAAAAAAAATATTTCTACGTGGACGCCAATATCCTTTTTGAACAAATTAAAAAAAAGCAATCTGTACTGTGTGTGGGTCTGGATACTGATTTAGAAAAAGTACCTCAACACTTGCTACTAGAGGAAGATCCTATTTTTGCTTTCAATAAGGCGATAATAGATGCAACACATCACGTTACTGTTGCATATAAACCCAACACAGCTTTTTACGAAGCATATGGTATAAAAGGGTGGCAGTCTCTAAAAAAGACGATAAATTATCTGAATGATAATCACCCTGATATTTTTACGATCGCAGATGCAAAGCGTGGAGATATCGGGAATACTTCTAGCAGATATGCTAAAGCTTTTTTTGAAGATTTAGGCTTTGATTCTGTAACCACAGCACCATATATGGGTAAAGATTCTATTGAGCCTTTTCTAGCTTTTGAAGGGAAATTTACAATAATGCTGGCACTGACTTCGAATCCAGGAGCTTTTGATTTTCAAACTCAAAAAGTAGGAGCAGCCGAATTGTATAAAAAAGTACTGGAAACTTCAAAATCTTGGGAAAACAGCGAGCGACTTATGTATGTAGTTGGGGCTACAAAGGCTGAATATTTAGCTGAAATACGCCAGATAATACCGAAAGCATTCTTACTCGTACCTGGAGTAGGTGCGCAAGGTGGAAGTATGGATGACGTCTTTAAGTATGGAGCTACTGAAACTGCGGGTTTGCTAATTAACTCTTCAAGAGGAATTATATATGCTTCTGCAGAAAAGGATTTTGCCGAAGCTGCTGCTGCTGAAGCTGAAAAGTTACAGCGACAAATGGCTGTGCACCTTAAGCAATTGAATTAAACCTTTAGCTTTGATCTATGAGAGATCAACTGGGTCGTGTTATTTCCATTCAAAAGAGGCCTTCACGTATAGTTTGTTTGGTACCTAGTCTTACAGAACTTCTGGTAGATTTAGAGCTAAGTGACAATATTGTTGGGGTTACTAAGTTTTGCGTGCATCCTAAAAATATTCGGGAAAAAAAGAAAATTGTAGGCGGAACAAAATCGATTCATTTAGAGAAAATCAAACAGTTAAAGCCAGACTTTATTCTTTGTAATAAAGAAGAGAATACTCCTGAAATAGTAGCATCTTGTCAGGAAATAGCCCCGGTTTATGTGTCTGACATCAATACTTTTGAAGATTTTTATACATTTCTTATCGACCTAGGGGAAGTTTTTCAGATTGAAAAATCAACTCAGAATCTCATTGAACAAGTGTCAAAAAGACGCCGCGCTTTTAAGAAAAAAGTTTCGGCAAGACCTGTAAATAAGGTAGCTTATTTGATTTGGAATAATCCGGTGATGGTTGCCGGAGGAGCTAATTTTATCAATGTGCTTTTAAAGGAATTACAGTTTAAAAACATCTTTGAGGATAAAAAAAGCAGATACCCTGAAATCAATAGAATTGATTTAAAAGATGCTGAATTAATACTATTATCATCAGAACCTTTTCCGTTTACAGAAAAACATATTTCAGAATTTCAGCAGTTTACAGGTGCAAAAATCTTTTGCGTGGACGGTGAGTATTTTAGTTGGTATGGGAGTAGACTTCTTAAAGCATTTGATTACTTTGAGGAGTTGTTAGCTGAAATGGATTAATTATAATTCATCTTTCTAATGGCCTCTGTTTCTTCTGCATTTTTAAATACGTCCCAGGTTTTTCCTTGTGTGCGTCTTGCTCCTAGAATATTAGCAAATTGTCCAGCTTTTACTGGATCTTGGTATTTAGCAAAACCATAAGCGAGACCACCGGCAAAACTGTCTCCACATCCTGTTGTATCAACTACTTTATCCACTTTTACTGAGCTGATCCAGTCTTTTTTAATCGTGTTATTTTCTACATGATATAAAACACATCCACGGGAATCCATTGTAACATAGAAGTAAGACACACCTTTTTTGAGAACGTGAGCAGCCAGTTCATCAAGATGTTCTGTAGCATTTTCGTCATAAATTGAAGGGATCTCGTGCTCGTATTCATTCGCAAAAGCCATGCACTGCGATTCTTCAAGATTCATTTTAAGGACATCAATATAGGGTAGCCATTCATCACGATCAATCCAAAATTTTCGGTGTCTGTGACCTTTAACATCCATAGCTGTAGTCGCACCATGCGCATCAAATATGATAAGGCCTTTGCTGTGTTTTTTAATATGTTTTAAAGTGCTCAGACTGATTTCAAAATCGGTTATGGGCACAAAGACAAAGGCATCTGCGTCCAGATGTTTTTTAATGTGTTTGGGACGTATTGGATTCATACATGCCAGTTGCTTCTCTTCCCGATTGTTTTGATCTTTAAAATCCAAAAGAATCACGGTACCGCTATCTTCTTTGGTGTTAATACCGCTTAAGTCTACATTTTTAAAATCTTCAAATTCTTTAGTAATTCCTGCTGTATCTTTTTTATGCATATTAGTGACCGGTACTACAGTTCCTTCAGTATCCAAAAGTTTAGATAATGCAATGACCGGATGCGTTACACAGCCGTAACGCATAATTATATCGTTTTCGTAAGTGGAGATAGTATCTCTGGGAATAGGTCCTGCGACTACTATTTTAAGCTTTTTTGACATAATGTAGTTTTAATCTTGAAGCGCAAAAACCTTTTTTAGAAGAGTGGTTGTGCGGGAAGCAATATTTGTTCTGATATCTTTTTCTTCTACGGCAATCATAGTATAAACACCTTTCAGAGCCTCTTTGGTGACATAATCAGTAAGGTCAGGATTTACATCATTGGTAAGAGGCAGCGCATTGTATTTTGTAATCAAATTACTCCAGATTTTATCTGCTCCTACCTTACTGAATGACTGCTTAATAACCGGATTAAATTTAGCATATAAAGCGGTATTGGTTTTATTCTCTAAATAAGAAGTAGCAGCTGAATCGTTTCCTAATAAAATATTTTTGGCATCCGTAAAAGTTATCCCTTTTACAGCGTCTACAAATATAGGTGTAGCTTCGCCTACAGCGTCTTCAGCAGCGCGATTTAAAACCTTCAGTCCTTCGTCAGCCAGACTGCTTAGACCAACGCTGCGTAACGTTTGATCAACTTTCTGTAATTCTTCAGGGAGTACAATTTTTACTAAAGAGTTTCCATAAAAACCATTTTCCTGAGTAAGTTTAGTTACTTGTTTATCAATACCAAAATCTAATGCTTGTCGCAGACCGCTTGCAATGGTTGTGTTGTCTACGCCTACTTGATTGGGTAAACTGTCGACTACAGATTGTAATTCGGCACAACTGGTTAAAATTATAAGAGATAGGAATGCAATTACTTTTTTCATGGATTTAATTTGTAAGTGTACCTTAAGGCATTACTGAGTTAAGTTAAGCTATTCTAAAGTATTTAAGAAATGAGACTTAAGAGAAAATCACGGTTTTATTACCAAAAACAAGCACTTTGTGCTCTATGTGTGCTTTTATGGCTCTAGCAAGTACTACTTTCTCCAGATCACGACCTTTTAAAATAAAGTCTTGTACCGAATGAACATGTGAAACGCGTACGATTTCTTGTTCAATAATAGGTCCTTCATCTAGATCTGCCGTAACATAGTGGCTGGTTGCTCCTATGATTTTTACACCGCGTTCAAAAGCTGCGTGATAGGGTTTTGCTCCAATAAATGCCGGAAGAAAAGAGTGGTGAATATTTATAATCTGATGCTTGAATTTCGATACAAAATCATCAGAAATGATTTGCATATAGCGAGCTAGAATGATCAGATCAATGTTATGTTCTTTGATTGTTTTTATCTGTTCAGCTTCAGCTTCAGCCTTTGTACCTTTAGTTACCGGAATGTATTTAAACGGAATGTCAAATCGTTTTGCAACGATTTCTAGGTCAGGGTGATTGCTGATGATCAATGGGATTTCAACCTGTAATTCTCCAGAAGCGTTTCGGCCTAATAAATCATACAAGCAGTGGTCGTATTTGGAAACAAATAAAGCCAATCTAGGCTTGTGTAACGCATCAAATAATTGATAGGTGAGTTGATAATCTGTTTCAAAACGCTCCGCAAATTTTTTTTCAAAACTTGAAATACTAAATTCCGGCTGATCAAATTCAGTCTCAATACGCATAAAAAAAGTACTTTCTTGTCTGTCTACGTGCTGATCTAGATAGACAATATTGCCTTGTTTTTCTAATATAAATTGTGTGATGGTGGTCACGATTCCCTTACGATCGGGGCAATTAATTAAAAGCGTAATTTTCTGCATAATTTAAAAGGCTGATTTGAAATTTGTACACATAGAACAGTAGTGTTTCATCAAGCTAATCTAGAAAATTATGTTTCAAATTATAATATTAATAACACAAAATAATTAAGTGTTTGTTGATTATTATTTAATTTAGAGCTCTTTAAAAAGTAAAAATTTACGAATGAATCAAATCGAACCCTATATTCCTAATCACAAAGTCCGTATTGTAACTGCAGCTTCACTTTTTGATGGCCACGATGCAGCTATAAATATTATGCGACGTATCATTCAGTCTACAGGTGTTGAGGTTATACATTTAGGGCACGATCGTAGTGTAGAGGAGGTTGTGAATACTGCAATTCAAGAGGATGTACAGGCAATTGCGATGACTTCGTATCAAGGTGGTCATACCGAATATTTTAAATATATGTATGATTTGCTTCAGGACAAGGGAGCGGGACATATTAAGATTTTTGGTGGTGGAGGTGGAGTGATCCTGCCGGAAGAGATCGAAGAACTGATGAATTACGGTATAACCCGAATTTATGCGCCAGATGATGGACGAGAAATGGGTTTACAGGGAATGATAAACGATCTGGTAAAGCAAGCTGATTATAAAACACCAGCTCCTCAACTAAAAACTGAAATTTCCAAGCAGTTAAAAGCTAAAGAGGTAAATACAATTGCACGTCTGATTTCTGCTGCCGAAAATAATCACGATACTTTTTTAAAGCTATTTAATGCTGAAAATGAATCAAACCACACCCCTGTTCTCGGAATTACGGGTACCGGAGGTGCCGGGAAGTCTTCATTGGTAGATGAACTTGTGCGTCGTTTTTTAAATGATTTTCCAAAAAAAACTTTAGGTATTGTTTCTGTAGATCCTTCTAAGAGAAAAACGGGTGGTGCACTTTTAGGTGATCGTATCCGTATGAATGCCATCAATTCCCCTCGTGTATATATGCGCTCTTTGGCAACGAGACAGAGTAATCTGGCGCTTTCTAAACATGTGCAAGAAGCGGTAGAGGTGCTTAAAGCCGCGGAATACGATCTAATTATTTTAGAAACGAGTGGTATTGGTCAAAGCGATACGGAGATTTTAGATCATAGTGATGTTTCTCTTTATGTAATGACGCCAGAGTTTGGAGCGGCTACCCAGCTTGAGAAAATCGATATGCTTGATTTTGCTGATCTGGTTTCGATCAATAAGTTTGATAAACGTGGCGCTCAGGATGCGTTGAGGGATGTGAAAAAACAATATATGCGCAATCATCAGCTGTGGGATACGCCGCAGGGTGAGTTGCCTATTTTTGGTACTATTGCTTCGCAGTTTAATGATCCCGGGATGAACCAACTGTATAAAGCGATAATGGATGAATTGGTTGAAAAAACAGAAACCGATTTGAAGAGTTCGTTCGAGATCAGTGATGAAATGTCTGAAAAGATATTTGTAATTCCACCGGCGCGTACACGGTATCTTTCTGAAATTGCTGAGACCAATCGAAGTTATGATCAGACATCTTACCAACAAGCTGAGGTAGCACAAAAGCTTTACGGCATTTTTAAAACTATTGATACGGTAATCGGTGAAATGCCACAACTTGATAAAACGGGATTAGTTATAAGTCAGGATTTGCAAGATGGAGATTTAGCAAAATTACTTTTGGCAGCATTTGATAAACTTAAAATGGATCTTGACCCTTATAATTGGGAGGTGATTACAGGTTGGTCTGAAAAAGTCAATAAGTATACGCAGCCAGTTTACGCCTTTAAGGTACGCGATAAAGAAATTAAGATTGATACCCATTCAGAATCGCTTTCACATTCACAAATACCGAAAGTGGCTTTACCAAAATATCAAGCCTGGGGTGACATATTAAAGTGGGTTTTGCAAGAAAATGTTCCGGGAGAATTCCCGTATGCTGCGGGATTGTATCCCTTTAAGCGTACTGGTGAAGACCCTACACGCATGTTTGCAGGAGAAGGTGGGCCAGAACGAACTAACAGACGTTTTCATTATGTGAGTATGGGTTTACCTGCAAAACGTCTTTCTACTGCGTTTGATAGCGTAACTCTTTACGGGAATGATCCTGATCACCGCCCGGATATTTACGGTAAAATAGGTAATGCGGGAGTTTCAATTTGTTGTTTAGATGATGCGAAAAAATTATATTCTGGTTTTGATCTTGCGAACCCAATGACCTCGGTAAGTATGACCATAAATGGGCCTGCACCTATGCTGTTGGGCTTTTTTATGAACGCAGCGATTGATCAGGCTTGTGAGAAATATATTCAAGAGCATAAACTAGAAGAGGAGGTTGAAAAAACCATTCAGGCTATTTATAAGAAAAACGGTCTGGATCGCCCTGTATATCATGGAGAGTTACCTGAAGGAAATAATGGTCTTGGTTTGATGTTGTTAGGTGTTACCGGAGATCAGGTTTTGCCAGAGAACGTTTACGAAAAAATTAAAGCTGAAACGATACAGCAGGTAAGGGGTACAGTACAAGCTGATATTTTAAAGGAAGATCAGGCACAAAACACATGTATATTTTCTACGGAATTCGCCTTGAGATTGATGGGTGATGTGCAAGAATATTTTATTGAGAAACAAATCCGAAATTTCTATTCGGTTTCTATTTCAGGATATCATATTGCTGAAGCAGGAGCTAATCCTATCACACAATTGGCTTTTACGCTGGCAAATGGATTTACCTATGTGGAGTACTATCTCAGTCGCGGTATGGATATCAATAAGTTTGGTCCTAACCTCTCGTTTTTCTTCAGCAATGGAGTAGATCCTGAGTATGCAGTTATTGGTCGTGTGGCCCGTAAAATTTGGGCAAAAGCTTTAAAGCATAAATACGGAGCGAATCCGCGAGCGCAAATGTTGAAGTATCACATACAGACATCCGGGCGTTCGTTACACGCGCAAGAAATAGATTTTAATGACATACGTACCACGCTTCAAGCCTTGTATGCAATTTATGATAATTGTAATTCGTTACATACCAATGCGTATGATGAAGCGATCACTACGCCTACAGAAGAAAGCGTTAGGCGTGCCATGGCGATTCAGTTGATAATCAATAAGGAATTAGGGTTGACCAAAAATGAGAATCCCATTCAAGGCGCATTTATTATTGAAGAATTAACTGATCTGGTAGAAGAAGCCGTCTTGCAGGAGTTTGATCGCATTACCGAACGTGGTGGTGTTTTAGGAGCTATGGAAACCATGTATCAGCGCAGTAAGATTCAGGAAGAGAGTTTGTATTACGAGACACTAAAACATAATGGTGATTTCCCAATCATTGGTGTAAATACCTTTTTAAGTAGTAAAGGCTCTCCAACCGTAAAGCCCATGGAAGTAATCCGTGCTACAGAAGAAGAAAAACAAGCTCAGATTCAAACCCTTCAAAATCTGCACAAAGCCTATGAAGATACAGCAGAAGCTGCTCTTAATGCCGTTCAGGAAGCAGCAATAAGCAACGAGAACATGTTTGAAAAACTCATGGAAGCAACTAAGGTATGTTCATTGGGTCAAATCACAAACGCTCTTTTTGAAGTGGGTGGTCAGTATAGAAGAAATATGTAAGCAGAACGGTGTGGGAAATTGAGAGTGTATAGCAAGACCTGTAAGATAACACGATGATGATCTAAATAATAGTTTCTTTAAAACTTAGTCTTCAAAGTCCAGATCATCTGGATCAAAAGGAAGGTCATCATCTGAATCTGGATCATCATAGTTAATTCCCGGAGGATTGAATAATCCCCAGCGATCTATAATATAATTCCATGGGTCAAAGGTTGCTACCCATTCGGCAAATAAGATTCTAAAGTGTTCAATCTCGTCACGTAGCAGGTCAAGATATTCCGTTTCTTTAAAACCATACATTTCTAAGCCTGTCATGTGTGTAGCAAGATCACGAGCACATTTGCGAATAATGGTAGCTTTTTCCATCTTAATATCATAAAGATCGCAGTTCCACGCACCGGCAATTTTTGCAGGAATAATTGAAGCATCTTCTCTAATAAAAAGAGCCTGACTTCTTAAAATTTCTTGTTCATTCTCTTCTGAACTCTCAATCTCGTAAGAAGAAGCAATCTCAGCAATTCGGTTTGCTAATTTTAAAATTTCTGAAGCTTTTTTAAAAAGGGCGCTATTGTGATAGTCATTTTTAGCATTTAAATCATCGTCAGGTGTCATGGAGAATAAGCTTTAAATCATTAACCTTTTATAGGGGTGAAAGGTATTGATTTAAAATACTACTAATATTTCTAAATGCAATAACAGATTTAAAGCGTCATCATCCATTTATGTTGCAGACGTCTGAATTTGCGCACTTCCCGTCTCAAAATGCGCACAAAATCTTTGCCGTTGCTCTCTGCGCGTTCTAGACGTTCACACGTGCGGTACAGGCTGGTTGTTAATCTATCTAAAGATTCTGCATGTTTCAAGCGGTCGTCTTGAAAAACCTGACTTTCTGCTTTTAGAATTTCGGGGGCTAAGGAGTCTGATTGGCGTACAATGTCACCGGTAAAGTACACAAACGGATTCTCATTGCCATTATTTTGTAAATGGGCAAGATCGTAAACCAAATAGTTTGAAACTGAGCGTGAAAGCTTCAGGATCTCAATTGCCTGGTTATAAAGTCGTGTATTTCTGGGTGTATAACTCATTCTTTTTATAGTGACTCAAAATTAGCAGGAATCAACAACATGTATATATAAGTTTTAAAGTAAAAGAATATATTTACTTTAAATTTTAAAGAAAAAAAGATATTTTATTTAAATATGCATATAGATTCTACAAACTGGAAAATTCTGCAAATATTACAGCGTAATGCACGTATGAGTGTTAGTGCAATAGGGCGCGAAGTAGGTATAACTTCACCGGCAGTTGCAGAACGCATTAGAAAAATGGAAGACGCCGGTGTGCTTATAGGTTATAAGGCCGAAATCTCTCATATTGAATCTGGTCATCAACTTAAAGCTATAATTACTTTGCGCGCATTTATGGGAAGGTTGAAACCATTTTTAGAAAAAGTACACGATTTTAGCGAAGTGCTCAATTGTTACCGCATTACAGGTAATGAAAATATCTTTATGGAAGTGGTTCTCTTTGATCAGTTTCATCTCGAAGAGTTTATTGATAAGCTTATTACTTACGGCGAAACCAAAACGCATATTGTGCTTTCCACTGTAATTGAAAATGCTCCCATAAGAACCCGTAGCTTTGACCGTAAAAAGTAATTTAAAATAGCGTACTTACATACCAAATGCTAAATGCGATGAGCAATACAATACTCAGTAAACTGAATATTTTTAAGCCTTTACTCGGCCTATCGGCTTCAGGGACTTCTTTTGAACTAATCGCATAATAATTTGCAATTGCAAAAAAAGGTGCTGTTAAAAAGGAAAGAACAGTGGCAACTTGAACCAAGATTCCCATTTCATTAGTAAGAAATAGTAAGATACCTCCTGTTCCCAGTATTAAAATAACCATCCATACGGAATAGCCATTTTTTACAGGTTTTTCAAAAATTAAATCGATTGTTTTTGACATCGCTCTGGGTGAAGCATCAAGTGTGGTAAGTGTTGTGCTAAACATGGTTGTTAATGCAGCAATACCAATGAGGTAAAAAGCCCAGTCACCAAGATTTATGGTGTACATATCGATCAGGTTCTTTGCAAATGTCACTCCGTTAGCGCTAAATGTTTGACCAGTCTTGTGCATCACAAGAGCTCCTAAAGCAACAAAACATATTCCCACAGATATAGTACCAATATATCCAATATTAAAGTCAAAAATTGCTGATTTGCGCGACAGTTTACCGGTCTTGGCTTTTTCTAATGACCATAAAGAATGCCAGATTGAAATATCTAATGGTGCTGGCATCCAACCCATAAAAGCAATTAAAAAAGCAACGCCCAGCGCATCTGATGGTAATATTTGAGAAAAATCAACTTCCTGATGAGGTTCAAAACCAGCGATACTTACCGCTATAATTGTACTTATGGTTAGCGTGATGACGATAAACTTCATCAGGTTATCAAGCAGATTGTATCTACCTAAAAGAAGGATGATGGTGCAGACTCCGGTAATGAGTAAGCTCCACGTTGTGATATTCCAATCTATGCCAAAAATATAGGTGGCAATACCTGCGGTAACTATTGTGACCGCAGTTTGAATGGTGAACATAGTCAACAGGTTGATGATGAAATAAATCACCAAAACGATTTTGCCTAATTTCTTATAGCCGTCAAGTAAACTCTTACCTGTTGCTGCTGCATAACGCGGCCCAAATTGAAAGAAAGGATATTTAATTATATGAATAAGCACCAATGCCCAGATAAGTCCAAAACCATAATCTGCACCTGCTCGGGTAGATTGTACTAAATGTGAGACGCCAATTGCAGCACCTGCAAACAGCAAACCCGGCCCCAGTTGTCTTAAAAAATGCTTCATAGAATACTCAAAATAGAAGACTTTGTTATTGATCTTTTTCGATGAGATCAGAAAGTAAGCGGCGTGCACGCAATAGTTTAACTTTTACATTGCTCATGGGTTCATCAAGAGTTTGCGCCATTTCCTTATAACTCATTTCCTGAAAGTAGCGTAAATTTATCATTTCTTGATAATGTGGCTTTAGCTTTTTAATATGAGCAAGTAATTCAGAAAGATTTTGTTCGGTAATCAAAGCATCTTCTGGAGTAGGATTTTCATCAACAACTTTATTGAGTTTATCTTCTTTGCTTAAAAGTTGTCGCTGACTGTTTTCTTTCCGTAAGAAATCTATGTGTAGGTTTTTTGAAATGGTTACTAACCAGGTGCTGAAACGGTATTTGTTGTCGTAAGTATGCAATTGATTAAAGGCTTTAGAAAACGTCTGAATAGTGATTTCTTCGGCTTTAAAATCATCTTTAGTGCGCTCTAGTTGAAAACGGTAAACCATATTCCAGTGTGCATTTAATAAATAATTATAAGCACTCTGACTCCCGGATTTAGCTTCGAGTATTTTACGGTCTATTATTTCTTGATTCAGTTCCAACGGCGTGGTTTTATCAGGATATTAGTTATAAAGATAAGCATTTGTATACTCACTAAAAACGGTTCTAATATGAGTATATAAGGGATTAACTCTTTTTCCTGAAGTTTTATTGCGGCTTTTGACGTAATGAGCCAGACCATTATTTCTCGGATCATAAATATTGAAAGAATCAGTATCAATTGTTGATTGATAGCAACTAAAGAAACAAATAGGAGAAAAAATAAAAACTGACTGGCATAGAAAGCGCCAAGTTGAAGCTGATGTTTAGATCTATAATGATGAGCAACGCCAGTATGCCTTCTCTTTTGAATAAACCAAGCCTTCCAGTTTTTCTTAGGTTCAGAACGAGTAAAAGATTCTAAAGTTATACAAACTGCAACATTGGTTTTTGTAGCATTTTGATTCACAAAAAGATCGTCATCACCAGGTTTGAGATGCGCGTGACTTTCAAACCCTTTACTCTTTTTGAATAGTGTTTTCGTATAGGCTAAATTTCTTCCCACTCCCATATAGGGGTTTTTGTTTTCTGCATAGCCGAAATATTGCATAGCCGTTAAAAGAGTCTCAAATCGAATTACTTTATTGAGCCAAGAATTTGCAATTTTAGAATAGCCGCTATATCCTAAGATAATTTGCTTTTCATTAGAAAACTGAGCGGCCATTTCTGAAATCCAATGCTTTGATTGAGGAATACAATCGGCATCAGTGAAAAGCAGATGCTCATATTGAGCATGTAGAATACCCTTAGTAATTCCGAATTTTTTTCCGGTTTTGGTTTTAAGATCAATTATTGTGATCAAAGAATTCTGTGTTGCAAAATCTTGCATAACTTGCAAAGTATCATCTTCAGAGTGATCATTGATCAAGATGATCTCAAATTGCCGATAATCTTGTGCGAGAAGCTTTGGTATTAGTGTGAGAAGATTCTTCTCTTCATTTTGAGCACAAACTAAAACAGAAATTCCTGCATCTTTTTTTGTTCTGCATTGCGAACGAGTTGAAAAACTAAATCTGGAAATGTATGTGTAAAACCCGCAGTTTATAAATGTTATAACTATGAAACAGTAAAACAGGAGCGGGAAGAACGCAATCAATTATGAAGTGATTAAGAGGCTTTTTCTGTAGAGCAATCGCCTATTTCGTCAGGCATTTTGCCACACATACCACAAGCTTCTCCCGACTTATTGAGGTATGGGTTCTGACTTGCGCAAGTACCGGCAAATTTGCCGTCTTTTTTTGCCCAAATTTTTATGGCAATTCCTGCAAAAGCAAGACCTAAAAGGACAAGGGTGATAAGAAGTAGTTTCATAACGTTTAATTCTAATACAAAGATACAAAATGAGCAGGTTAGCCCAAAGTTTACAAGTAGTCGTAATACGTTAATTTTTATAACACTGTTTAACTAAAGATTAATAAGTAAGAAGTTATACCAGTTGTTAATATTCATACATTAGCTCTTTAATAACCATTAAAACAATTAGTTATGAATAGGTATAAATTGAGTTTTGCAGTTGTTATGGGAGCTTTGATGCTAGTCTCTTGTAATGATGATAAAAAGAAAGAAGAACAGATAAAATTAGAAGCTCAGGAAACTGAAATGGCAGAAGCTAATAAAGCGGAGCAGGAGATGAAAGATGCTCAAATGAAAGAAGAGCAAATGAAAGAGGAAGCAAGATCTAACAGTATTGCTTCTAAAGCCATGGCTACTGATGAGTTAGATACGTTGGTAATAGCATTAAATGCAGCAGGTTTATCTGAAATGCTAATGGCTGAAGGAGAATACACAGTTTTTGCTCCTACAGATCACGCTTTTTCTGAATTAAAGAAAGGCATGCTAGAAGATTTAACCAAGCCTGAAAATAAAGATATGTTAGTTGGTGTGCTTCAATACCACGTTGTTCCAGGGATTATGCGTTCTGAAGATTTAGGTAAGGCTATTGATGAAGGTAACGGTAAGGCGACTTTAACAACTGTTAAAGGTGATGAATTGACCATTATGCGTGATGGAGATCAGATCGTTATTAAAGATGGTAAAGGAAGAAAAACTCAGATTGTTTTAGGTAACATTGATGCTTCAAACGGGATCATTCACGAAGTTGATCGTGTTTTGCTAGCTAAATAAACTACTCTCTTAAAATAAAAAAATCCGCTTAATATTGCATTGAGCGGATTTTTTTATTGGCAGCTCTAAAGGCTTTAATGCTCTGAGCTTTGCCTCAAAATTGAGAACAAATGTTTCTAACAACTACTTGCTGTCCCCCGAGGTAGTTTACTTTTAAAATAAATGATCAGATTGTCCTGTCTTCTATAATATTTACTTCAGGCTGAATGGTTATATTAAAAAGCTGCTGTACTTCTTGCTGAATACGAATAGCCAAATCCCAGATTTCTGCTCCGGTGGCGTTGTCATAATTCACCAGAACAAGTGCTTGCTTGCAGTGTACACCGGCATCACCAAAACGTTTCCCTTTAAAACCGGCTTGCTCGATGAGCCATCCTGCAGGAACTTTTATAAACTCATCATTTACTGTATAAAATGGAATTTCAGGATGTGTTTGCTGAAGCTTTAAAAATTCAGTTTTAGAAATAACCGGATTCTTAAAAAAACTCCCACTATTGCCTAGAACAGCTGGGTCTGGTAATTTTGAAGACCGGATTGCGATCACAGCTTCTGCTATATCTTTAATGCCGGGATTTGTAATTGCTTGCTCTTTTAAAATATCTTGAATAGCACCGTACTCCGTATGTAGCTTATGGTTTGTTTTACTCAGTTTAAACGTAACTGATGTAATTATATAAGCATCTTTAGCCTCATTTTTAAAGATAGAATCCCGATAACCAAATTTACATGCACTTAGCGAAAATGTTTTTTTAGCTAATGTTTCACGGTGAATCGCAGTGCAACTAAAAAAAGTATCTTTAAGCTCTATGCCATAAGCACCTATGTTTTGCACGGGTGAAGTGCCTACGTTCCCGGGGATTAAGGCTAGATTTTCTACTCCGCCATATCCTAGGTTTACACAATGCATTACAAACTCATGCCAGTTTTCACCGGCGGCAACTTTGAGCCAGATATAATCTGCATTTTCATCAAAAACCTCAATTCCTTTTAAGGCAATATGAATAATGAGACCAGAGAGATCTGTTTTAAGCAGCATATTGCTTCCTCCACCTAAGATAAATGGAGTTGAATCAATAGTGCTGCTTAAGGCTTCTTTCAGTTCGTCTTCTGTAGTTACAGATACAAAAGATTCAGCCTTTGCTGAAATGCCAAAAGTATTGTAATCTTTAAGGGAAACGTTGTGCTGTAAATTCATTAATCTTTATAAAGACTAAGAGCTTCTTTTAGTAAGGCTACAGCCTCAATGAGATCTTCTTTTTTTAGAACATATGCGATACGCACTTGGTTAAGGCCTTCTCCCGGAGTAGAATAAAAACCAGCAGCAGGAGCAACCATAATTGTTTTCTTGTTGTGCTCAAAAGATTCTAAAAGCCATTGTGCAAAATCATCAGAATTCTTAACTGGTAATTCTGCAATGCAATAAAAGGCGCCTTTTGGTTTTGCAACGCGTACGCCTGGGATAGCTTCAAGACCTGCGACAAGCGTGTCTCTACGATCTACATATTCAGAAATAACTTCATCAAAGTAAGATTGTGGCGTGTCAAGAGCAGCTTCACTAGCGATCTGAGCCAGAGTTGGCGGGCTCAAACGTGCCTGAGCAAATTTCATAGCTGTAGCCATTAACTCTTTATTGCGACTCACGATACAACCTATACGGGCGCCACACATAGAAAAGCGTTTAGAAACTGAATCAATCATAATCGTATGCTCATCAATCTCTCGTTGATTCAACACTGAATTGTGTTGCAAACCATCATAAGCAAACTCTCTGTAAACTTCATCTGCAATTAAAAACAGGTCGTGCTTTTTAACCAATTCAGAAAGTTGATCTAACTCGTCTTTGCTGTATAAGTAACCGGTAGGATTCCCCGGATTACAAATGATAATTGCTTTAGTTTTTGAAGTAATTTGTTTTTCAAACTCAGAAATTGGAGGTAATGCAAAACCACTTTCAAAAGAAGAAATTACCGGCTTTACAGTAACTCCTGAAGCAGTAGCAAAACCATTATAATTGGCATAAAATGGTTCAGGGATAATAATCTCATCACCCGGATCTGTGACACTGCCCATAGCAAACATCAATGCCTCAGAACCACCAGTAGAAATAATAATATCTGAAGGCTCAATAGCGATTCCCTGTTTTCCATAATAAGCAGCTAACTTTTCGCGATAGCTTAAAAAACCTGCAGAGTGGCTGTATGAAAGTACTTCTATATCAGCTTTTTTAACAGCATCTAATGCTGTTTGAGGTGTTTTAATATCCGGCTGACCAATGTTTAATTGATGTATAGTAATGCCTCTTGCTTCTGCAGCTTCTGCATAGGGTACTAGCTTGCGAATAGGAGACTGGGGCATCATTAGCCCTTTTTGTGATAATTGCGGCATGAGTCGATTTATTTAGGTTGCAAAGTTGCGAATTATTAGTGAGAAAATAATTTTAAGAATGAATTAGTGTAATTAGTTTAAAAATGCTAAATTCATAGTATATGAGGTCTGATTATGCGTATTTTTTATTTTTTATCGGTATTGGTTGGTTTATTGTCATCTTCTGATGTTTCCGGACAAGGCCGTTTTCTTTTGCCTGAGGGTGAAAAAAGTATAAAAATAAAAGCTAAAGTCGTCAATAACCTTATGATTATTCCTGTTCAGGTCAATGGGCTTGAGCTATCTTTTCTTTTAGACACCGGTGTACGGTCTACTATTCTCTTTGGTGTAGATGCTGATTATCAACTTGAGTTGAATAATAAATCTACAGTTTGGCTTCGTGGTGCTGGGGATGGAAAACCTTCAAAAGCTATAAAGTCAACCCATAATATTATCAATATAGGTAGTGCTGCAGCGATAAATCAGACGGTTTATTATATACCGGATAGCAGTCAAAATTTTTCTCCACGATTGGGATTTCCGGTTCATGGGATTATAGGTTATAGTTTATTAAAAGATTTGGGTGTCGAAATGCGCTACGACAAAGCATTAGTCAAACTTTATCTGCCGGAAGTTTTTAAGAAAAAAAAGTGTCGTTCTTGTGTGACAATTCCTTTTGAATTAAAAGAGGGAAAGCCTTATGTTGACTTGAATTTGGTTGACAATAACCAAGAACTTAGGGCTAAACTATTATTAGACTCTGGTAGTGGTGATGCGTTGTGGCTTTTTGAAGAAACCCACGATGGGATAGAGGTTTCTAAAAACTCATTTAAAGATCATTTAGGATTGGGACTTAACGGAGAAGTTTTAGGTAGCAGATCTCGCATAAAAGAATTAAAGTTAGGTGATTTTGCATTAAACCACGTGAATGTCGCGTATCCTGACTCAAGTTCGTTAGAGTATCTTAATGGAGTGTCCTACAGAAACGGAAGTTTAGGTTCTGAGGTTTTACGCAGATTTACGGTCTATCTAGATTATGATTCTAAGACGCTAAAACTTAAGAAGAATAAGTATTTTGACAACCCGTTTCGGTATAACCGAAGTGGGCTTGTTGTTGAACACACGGGTTTTGAGCTGGTAGCAGGTTTAGATTACCGAATTCAAAAAACATCTACAACAAACGATTATTCTCTTAGCTCTGGTAAAACGGTGTTTTTGGCTACTCATACGATCGAATTTCCGCAGTTACAATTAAAACCTAATTATGAGATAGCGGCTATAAGAGAAAATTCTCCAGGTGCTGAGGCGGGGTTGAACGTTGGCGATCGAATTATTAAGTTGAATGGAAGAGATGTAACAAAACTTGATTTAAATGATATTGCAAAATACTTCTACAGGGATGAAGGAGAAATTTTACGTCTTAAAGTAGATCGAAAAGGATATGTTTTTACTTGCAAACTGAAATTGAGGAAATTGCTTGAGGGGCCTCATTAAAAGACACTAGAACTAGTTCTTAAAATAATTGATGCACTAAAAAGAAAGCGACCAAATTGGTCGCTTTAAATTTTAAGTCTAATAAGTTTCCTTAGTTAGATGCAGGTAGTAAAGTACCTTTAATCTTTAACGTATAGGGTTCAGCCGAAGCATTAGTATAAACCGTTATGGTTTTACGTATTGGACCCGGTGAACGATTGGTGTCATATTTTACTTTAATCACGTCGCTTTCACCTGGAGCAATTGGATCTTTAGGTGGGCTTGGTACCGTACAACCGCACGTTGAATACGCTTTAGAGATTACCAAAGGTGCGTCACCTGTATTTGTGAATTTAAATTCACGGGTACCATCGCCTCCATGAGCAACTTCGCCATAATCAATAACGTCTGTCTCGAAAGTAATCGCAGCTTTCTTTTCTTGAGCTTGTAAACCTAAAGTCATTAGACCTACAGCAAGTATTAAAACGATTTTTTTCATAATTCTAAGTGTTAATGAAGCATAAAAGTAAGCCTATTCTGATGTTTGTGCAAAAATGTAGCTCATTATTATGGTTGAGCCTTGTTTTTTAATCTTAATTGCTTGCTTAAAAGTTGTTTTTTTAATGCTTCGGTTCTTTTTAAAATCCTTAGTATATAAGTACTTTTGCACTCTTATAGACAAAAATTAGACCAAGAATGGCATTAGCTTCAAAATACAGCTCAAAAGACGTTGAGCAAAAGTGGTACGACTACTGGATGGAACATAATTATTTTCATTCAGAACCTAATGATAAAGAGCCGTATACCATTGTAATACCACCCCCTAACGTGACGGGTATTTTACATATGGGGCATATGCTGAATAATACCATTCAAGATGTTTTAATACGTCGTGCGCGTTTAAAAGGCCTTAATGCTTGCTGGGTTCCTGGTACAGATCACGCGTCTATTGCGACTGAAGCTAAAGTTGTTGCAAAATTGAAGGCTGAAGGAATCAATAAAAGTGACCTTACTCGTGAAGAATTCTTAAAGCATGCTTGGGAATGGACCGATAAATACGGCGGGACTATTCTTGATCAACTTAAGAAATTAGGAGCTTCTTGCGACTGGGAGCGTTTGCGTTTTACGATGGATGACACCATGTCAGCCAGTGTTATTCAATGCTTTATTGACTTATATAATAAAGGACTTATTTACCGTGGCCATCGTATGGTAAACTGGGATCCTGAAGCTCAAACAACACTTTCTGATGAGGAGGTTATTCACGAGGAGCGTCAGGGATATTTATATTATTTAAATTATAAATTAGAAGATAGTGATGAGGTACTAACCATCGCAACGACGAGACCTGAAACTATTTTTGGAGATACTGCTATTTGCATCAATCCTAATGATGCGCGTTTTGCTCATTTACGAGGAAAAAAAGCAATTGTACCTATTGTTAACCGTAGTGTACCTATTATTGAAGATGAATATGTTGACTTAGAGTTTGGTACTGGTTGTTTAAAAGTTACTCCGGCTCACGACGAGAACGATAAAATGTTGGGAGATAAGCACGGTCTTGATGTAATTGATATCTTCAATGATGATGCTTCTTTAAACGAATACGGGTTACACTATTCGGGTAAAGACCGTTTTGTTGTTCGTGACGAAATTGTAAAAGAACTTAAAGATTCTGGTGCTTTAGTAAAAACTGAAACACATACCAATAAAGTAGGAACTTCAGAACGAACAAAAGCTGTAATTGAGCCAAAGCTTTCTGATCAGTGGTTTTTGAAGATGAAAGATCTTGCAGAGCCGGCTATTAAAGCGGTTCTCGAGACGGAAGAAGTGAATTTATTTCCGAAGAAATTTGACAATACCTATCGTCACTGGATGGAAAACATCAGAGACTGGAATATTTCACGTCAATTATGGTGGGGGCAGCAGATACCGGCTTATTATTACGGTAATGGTAAAGAAGATTTTGTTGTTGCTAAAAACAGAGAAGAGGCTTTAGCTTCCGCGAAGGCGAAAACCGGAAACGATAGCTTAACCGATGCTGATTTACGTCAGGATGAAGATGCGCTGGATACGTGGTTTTCTTCTTGGTTGTGGCCTATGAGTGTCTTTGACGGAGTTGTAAACCCTGATAACGAAGATTTTAAATACTACTATCCGACTAATGACCTCGTTACGGGACCAGATATTTTATTTTTCTGGGTTGCGCGTATGATTATGGCAGGGTATGAGTATACCGGTGAAAAGCCATTTACAAATGTGTATTTGACCGGATTGGTTCGTGATGCAGACCGCCGTAAAATGTCTAAGTCTCTAGGAAATTCGCCAGATGCGATGAAACTTATTGATGATTATGGTGCAGATGGTGTGCGTGTTGGTTTACTATTAAGTGCTGCTGCCGGAAATGACTTGTTGTTTGATGAAGACCTCTGTAAGCAGGGTAAAGGCTTTGTGAATAAAATCTGGAATGCTTTTAGACTTATTAAAGGGTGGGAAGTAGACGCTACTATAGAACAGCCTCAAGCCAGCATTAAAGGTTTAGAGTGGTATACAGAACGTTTCAAACAGGCTGGAGTAGAGATTGAAGATCATTTCAGTAAGTATCGTATTAGCGACGCGCTGATGGCCACATATAAGTTGGTTTGGGATGATTTCTGTAGTTGGTTACTTGAGGTTGTCAAACCTGAATACGGCAAACCCATTGATAAGAAAACTTATGATGCGGTTATTGAAGCTTTAGAAAATAACCTGCGTATCCTACATCCATTTACTCCTTTTGCTTCGGAAGAAATTTGGCAAAATATAACAGATCGTACTCCAGAAGAGGCGTTGATTATTAATCAATGGCCTAAAATTGAAACTGGAAATGCCGAAATTTTAGCAGATTTTGAACTGGCAACTCAAGTAATTACTGGAGTTAGAGCGATTAGAAAAGAGAAGAATATTTCTTTTAAAGATGAGCTTGAGCTGTTTGTAATGAATACGGAAGGCTTTTCAGAACGTTACGATGACATCATTATTAAGTTGTGTAATCTATCTAAGATTGAAGCAACAGAGGCTAGTAAAGATGGAGCGCTTTCCTTTAGGGTAAAGGCTAACGAATACTTTATTCCGTTGACTGGAGCGATAGATGTAGATGCTGAAATCGCAAAAATCACTGAAGAATTAGAATATACAAAAGGCTTCATGAATTCAGTTTCTAAAAAGCTTTCTAATGAGCGTTTTGTAAACAACGCTCCAGAGCAAGTGGTTGCTATAGAAAAGCAGAAACAAGCTGATGCTCAGGCAAAAATAGATGCACTTGAGAAACGACTGGCAGCTTTAAAATAATATTTTGAAATAGTATATAATTAAAAAACCCTGAGTCTTAACTCAGGGTTTTTTGTTTTTGACCTAATCAGGAATATATTGGTCTACAAGTCTGATGTATTCCTTTTTTGCTTCTGTAGCAGAAAGACCTTTTATCTGAATAAGAGCGTTGTATTTAAAAGCACTACGCAGATCATTTTCTTTAATATTCTCTACCGGTATTAATTTGCTTTTTTGATTACCTTGTTTGTAATGAGCATAAAGCAACAACTGAATGTCTGGAGGTAAAACCGTTTTGGTTTCACTTGCTTTTCTGGCAGCATCCTGAAACGCTCTTTCTAATTCTTCTTTATTCAAAACTAGCGGTTACTTTAAGGTGGCGATGATGCTTTCTGCACCTTTAACTTTCTGGTTGAGTTTAACTGCAATAGGAGTGCCTACAGGTAAATATAAGTCAACTCGGGAACCAAATTTTATAAATCCACTGTCCTCTCCCTGAACAGCATTGTCACCTTTTTTAGCATAATTTACAATGCGTTTAGCCATTGCTCCTGCAATTTGGCGGTATAATATATCTCCAAAGCTTGTAGTTCTAACAACAACAGTGGTGCGCTCGTTTTCTTCAGAAGCTTTAGGATGCCAGGCAACAAGATATTTGCCCGGGTGGTATTTGCTGTAAACTACTTCGCCTGTCGCCGGGTATCTTGTTACGTGAACATTTATGGGAGACATAAAGATTGAAACCTGTAAACGATTTTCTTTAAAATATTCACGTTCGTACACTTCTTCAATAACTACAACTTTACCATCAACAGGGGCAATAATCTCATCAATAGTACCATTTGCAGTTCGGGTAGGATTTCTGAAAAACTGAAGTATGAGTATGAGTAGTACGGCTAAAGCACCATAACATATATATTGCAACCAAACTGGAGATACCCAGGTTTGTGTCGCTATAAATCCCACAGCTACAATAAGTAGTGTTATGATAATTATGGTATAACCTTCTTTATGAAACATATTCAAATACTATTAAAACCAAATAAATAAATGGACTAGCAAACAAAATACTATCTAATCGATCATATAATCCGCCGTGCCCTGGCATCAGGGTTCCACTGTCTTTAACGCCGGCCTCACGTTTTAGTTTAGATTCTATTAAATCACCAAAAGTCCCTAGTGTGCTCATTACTACCGCAAGCGATAGCCAGATATTGAAGTTAAGGCTGTCTGTAAATTTATGAATAAAATAACTGGCAATACAAGCAAAAACGAGCCCTCCAAAAAAGCCTTCAATTGTTTTTTTAGGAGAAATACTCGGAAATAATTTATGGCGTCCAAAACTTTTACCTACAATAAAAGCAAAAGTATCGTTTGTCCATATTAGGATAAATAAACCAGCAACGGTATATGGAGAAAAATCATCGCCGTGTGAAGGGAGTAAGGTTAAAAATACAAAGCTGGCAATGATATAAAATATGGTAATGTGTAACTTTTGAAGTTTCCGGTATTTTCTAAGTTTTTCGCTGAAAAGATTTTTCATTAAATATATTCCGGTAGCTACAGTTAGCCCTAAAAGAACTAGTGTTGCAACTTTTGAAACTTTGTAATAACTGAAAAACAGAATAAAAGAGACCAGTATCAAATAAGTGTACCAAAACTGAAAACCAATGAGTCTTAAGAATTCACGCAAGGTGATAATACCGAAGAGTAAGAACAACAGGATATACCATTTCTCTGAATAGAAAATGGAAAACAATAAGATGACAACATATAAAAAGCCGGAAAGTGCTCTTACGGTAATTTCGCGCATACTACAAATCTTCTAGTAGTAATAAATAAAGATTTTTTGCACTACTGCCATAGCTCATAAAATCTTTTGCCCCTTCTTTAGGTTCAAAATTTTTAATCGTGGTGATGTTTGTAGGTATTTGTCCTGTGTTTTTCTTTTTAATGCCTCTTAAACCTTCGCCAATACTGTTTACAATTTGACTTGTTGTTGCAAATATTACTAAGTTCTGAGGAAGCTCTTTTAATTTTTTCTCTTTGATTTGATTTGAAGAGATTAAGAGACTGCCATCATCTGCAATTAGATTTTCACAAGTTGATAAAAAGAACTTTGCCTCTTTTTCTCTGCCAAATTTTAAATTATAGCCTTTAAAAAGATCTTCTAATTTGTCATCAAGACAATAGACGTCTTGCTCGTACCAATCGTTTTCAAGAAGGATGTTGTCAAAACTTTCATGAACTTCATCCATATCGACACAGTACAAAAATTTACCGCCATTGAGGATGAAATGTTTAGTAAAGCGTTCATCTGCCGGAGCGGTGACATCAGGCATATATTTACCTCGTTCTTTAGTAGAACCTTCGGGTTTGTCTGCGCTTGGCGAAATTTTCTGCTTAAAAAGCTTTTTTAAGATACTCATAAATGAGTGGATATTCGTCTAAATTTAGGATTCTATCAAATATAAAAAATCTTAACTCAACAACGTGTCAAGTTAAGATTTTATATTGATTGCAAATGCTAAGATTCTAACTTTCGCTTACAGGAAGATTCTTAGTTTCAGCTTCGATGTTTTTGTCAAAAGGGCGTTTTCCAAATATTTTTTCTAAGTTATCTTTGAAAATCACCTCTTTATCTAGAAGAACTTCTGCAAGTTCATTCAATTTATCTTTATTGTCTTCTAGGATTTGAATAGCACGTTGATATTGCTCTTCAATAATCTTTGAAATTTCTTTATCAATAAGTTCTGCAGTTTTTTCACTGTAAGGCTTACTGAAGTTATACTCATTCTGCCCTGAAGAATCGTAATAAGTTAAGTTACCGATCTCATCGTTTAAACCATAAGTAGTTACCATCATTCGCGCTTGTTTAGTCACTTTTTCTAAGTCACTAAGGGCTCCTGTAGAGATTTTATCAAAGGTTACTTTTTCGGCAGCACGACCACCCATAGCAGCACACATCTCGTCAAGCATCTGTTCAGGGCGTACAATTAATCGCTCTTCTGGTAAATACCAAGCAGCTCCTAATGAACGACCACGAGGAACAATCGTGACCTTTACTAAAGGTGCAGCGTGTTCAAGCATCCAACTAACAGTGGCGTGACCAGCTTCGTGAAAAGCAATTGCTTTTTTCTCGTCTGGAGTGATGATTTTATTTTTCTTTTCTAGTCCTCCTACTATACGATCTACCGCATCTAAAAAGTCTTGACGACCAACGGCTGATTTGCCTTGCCGTGCAGCGATAAGAGCAGCCTCATTACACACATTGGCTATATCTGCACCAGAGAATCCAGGTGTTTGTTTAGCCATAAACTCTGTATCTAACTCTTCAGCCACTTTTTTAAGTGGACGCAAGTGAACTTCAAAAATCTCTTTACGTTCTCTAACGTCAGGAAGGTCTACATAAATCTGACGGTCAAAACGACCGGCGCGCATCAGTGCAGTATCTAAAACATCTGCACGGTTGGTAGCAGCAATAACGATAACATTAGTGTTTGTTCCAAAACCATCCATCTCTGTTAGAAGTTGGTTTAATGTATTTTCACGTTCATCGTTAGATCCACTAAAATTAGCTTTACCACGAGCTCTACCTATTGCATCAATCTCATCAATAAAAATAATAGCAGGAGATTTTTCTTTTGCTTGTTTAAAAAGGTCACGTACCCGCGAAGCACCTACACCTACAAACATCTCTACAAAGTCAGAACCAGAAAGCGAAAAGAATGGGACTTTAGCTTCACCGGCAACTGCTTTTGCGAGTAAAGTTTTACCAGTTCCCGGAGGTCCTACGAGTAATGCTCCTTTTGGGATTTTACCTCCAAGATTTGTGTATTTTTCAGGATTCTTTAAGAAATCTACAATCTCTTGTACTTCTTCTTTAGCTCCTTCAAGCCCAGCAACATCTTTAAACGATGTTTTGACATCGGTTTTTTCATCAAAAAGTTTTGCTTTAGATTTCCCTATATTGAAAATCTGACCGCCAGCACCACCAGCACCACCAGAAGACATTCTGCGCATTATAAAGATCCAAATACCAATAATGATAGCAATGGGCAGTAGCATAGTGAAGAGATCGCTGGCCCAAGTGTTATCAGGTGGTAAATTTTTAGTTTTGAAATCATTATCAACCTTCAAAGCTGCTAGGGAATTCTCAAAATTTTCAAGGGTTCCGTAGCGATATTCATAGTCAGCACCACCACTACTACTAAAAAGGTTCATGCCATTATCTGCAGGCTTCGTGTGCTTTTCTTTGTTTTTTGCATCATCTGTTAGGTAGATATAAGCGACACGTTTACTAGGAGTAGTACTTATGTCTATTCTTTTTACATCACCATCTTTAATAACCGAAATTAGCTGATCCTGTAAAATCTCTTTTGGATTTCCATGATCGGAGCCACTGCTGAAAATATTAAGAGCTAAGAATACAAGTATTATCGCGGTGTAAATCCACCAAGCGCTAAATTTAGGCTTATTAGGAGCGGGCTTTTTTGATTTGTCTGCCATTGATTTTTTTTAATAATTTGATTCAATTGATGTTACTTTGGCATCTCCCCAAAGGCTTTCAATGTCATAATATTCCCTGATATGCTTTTGAAAAACGTGTACCACAACGTGTACGTAATCCATCAGCACCCATTCAGCATTTTGCGTGCCTTCTACGTGCCAGGGCTTATCTTTAAGTTTTTTGCTTACGGTTTTTTGAATTGAATTTACAATGGCAGTAACCTGCGTATTAGAAGTACCATTGCATACGATAAAGTAGTCACAAACCATGTTCTCTATCTCCCTAAGGTCTAATAAATCAATGTTTTGACCCTTCACTTCTTCAATCCCTTCTAGAATAGTTGTAATTAGTTGATCTGTACTTACTTCTTTTTTTGCCATTAAATCTTTTTTAGTCTGGCAAAGTTATTACAATTTTGTTTCATAGTGTTTCTTGTGATAACATTTAAGCCATTCTATTTACAGCATGAAAGTAGTCAAACTTAATGCCACAACTTCTACAAATTCGTACTTAAGAGCCTATACAAAAGAGTTCGACTCAGAAAGTGATGTTCTGGTCTGGACTTTAGACCAAAGAGCGGGTAGAGGACAACGTGGTGCTTCGTGGGAGTCAGAGTCGGGTAAAAACCTTACGTTTAGTGTGTTTAAGCGTGTAAAAGGTTTGCCGGTGGGTAAATCTTTTTACATTACAATGGCAACTTCGCTTGCTATTTATGAGGTTTTAGAAGAGTTTGGAGTTGAGAATATATCTGTTAAATGGCCAAACGACATATTGGCAGGTAAATCTAAAATTTGCGGTATACTTATAGAAAGTGTGATACGTAACGGTCTTTATGCTGTCATAATTGGTGTTGGGCTCAACATCAATCAGAAAGTATTTAAACATGCACCACGTGCAACTTCGCTAGCTTTAGAAACCGGAAAGATTTTTGACCTAGAAGAAGTTTTAGAGTTTCTCATAATCAAGTTTTACAAATACGTCGCATTTCTCACGCAAGGTGCATTTGAAACGCTCAAAACTGAATATGAAGACAAACTTTTTAGAAAAGGAAAAGCTTCAACTTTTAAATCCAATACCGGAGAACTTTTCACCGGTATCATAACCGAAGTATCAAAAACAGGAAAGCTCATCTTACAACTGGAAGATGAGCTTTACAAAGAGTTTGACCTCAAAGAACTTAAACTGCTCTATTAGATTTTTTGCAAGTTCTCGGTGAGCGTTTGAATGAATTTTGTGATAGGTCCTTTGATCATCATAGACATCATCGCGTTAAATTCACCTTCAAATTCAAAATATGCCTCGCTGCTTTTTTCAGTAAGTTCTTTAATGTTTGCAGTTAGTGTAAAAGGTAATTTTTCACTCGCAGCACCTAAAACTACTTTATTAAAAGGCACGCTATTTTTTAATTCTAAAACAATATCCGGCATTCCTTTTAGGGCAAAAAGGAAACGTTTGTCGCTTAAAATTTCAAATTTACTAATGCTGTCTGGCATCAATTGTTTGTAATTATTCACATCAATAAGAAAGTTGAAAATTGTTTCAGGACTTTTATCAATGGTTTTCTTAGGGCTTTCTATATACATAGGTTTAGTAGTCTGTAAAAATTTGAAATTAAGCGTTAAGTATTTATTCTGAGGCTGCAGCTTCCCAGGTGTCTGGAGAAAGACGCCAGGTCTGCAAGGTTAAGCGTTCTTTTTCTGAAATATATCGTGTGTCTGAAGCTTGCTCTAAAAGATGTTCATAGTCGCTTAGTGTGTGCAAGTCTATACCATATTCTTCAAAATTGGTTTTAGAAATATCAAAACCATAGGTAAAAATAGCCAGCATCCCTTTTACATTGGCTTCAGCGGCTTTTAATGCTTCCACAGCCATAAGACTACTCTTGCCGGTACTGATAAGATCTTCAACGACAACAACAGATTGACCAGGCTCTAATTTTCCTTCGATTTGATTTTGTCGTCCGTGCTTTTTCGCCTCTGGCCTAATATAGATAAAAGGCAGGTTTAAGAAGTCTGCAACCAGCATGCCTATACCTATGGCGCCTGTTGCAACACCTGCGATCACGTCTGGCTTTCCATAAAGCTGTTCTATTTGGTTAGCAATGTTTTCTCGTAAGTAGTTGCGTATGTGCGGATACGACAAAGTAATGCGGTTATCGCAATAAATAGGTGATTTCCACCCGCTGGCCCACGTGAAGGGGTTTTGTGGTTGTAATTTAATTGCATTAATTTGCAATAACAACTCAGCTGTTTTTTTAGCTGTTTCCTTTTTTAAGATCATGGTACAAATGTATAAAGTTTTTGTAAATGATGTGCCGATAATACTTTCAACTGAAAAGTATATTGGAGAAAATTACACATCCATTCCTATAAAACGTGCAAAAATAAAAAGCATTATTAAACAGGTGAATCGTGGTCAACTCACGCACATCAATCTCTATCATCCTAAAGCCAGTAAATTACTCAAGTTTTTGAAGAAAAAACTTCCTGTAGTTATCGCCGGTGGTGGAATGGTTTTTAACAAGCATTCTGAAATTCTTTTTATCAAGCGCAATGGAAAATGGGATTTGCCAAAAGGAAAATTGGAAAAAAATGAAACCATTGAAGAATGTGCCATACGTGAGGTAAGTGAAGAGACAGGTTGCCAAAATCTGGTGCTAGGTGATCTTATAACGATTACATATCACATTTTTAAACGAGGCGGAAAGTTTAAACTTAAAGAGACTTACTGGTATAAGATGACTTCAGATTATGAGGGAGCTTTAGCACCACAGCCTTCTGAAGGTATTAAAAAAGTTCGTTGGAAGAATTTTGAAAAATCTCAAAAGGCGCTGACTAAATCTTACGAGAACATCAAGTTGTTATTCCCTAAAGAATATTTAATTAGTAATCCGAAAGATCGGGTAGCGTAGATAAGCTTCTTCGTAGTTTGAAGAATGCTCATAGATCCACTCCAGTTGCGCATACCAGTTTTTAGCAAATGATGTGTCATCTTGCTTTTTAGCTTCAAATGCCGCTTTCAACTTTTGATCAGAGTCTAACAATTCCTTAGCGCGGTCTTCCCAGACATATGGTGAGAAATGTTCTTTTTGTTGCAAAATGGTATCAAAGTAATTCCAGTTAAAAAAGGAATCTATGCCAGAGGGCTCTAACATTTCAATAATGTAGCGCAAGCCAGACTGGTTTGTTTCTACAAGATAATCCCCGGCACGTACAGCAACTTCTTTTCTTGTGGTTGTTACTTTTGTGTTGGAATGCAGGTAATGACCTTCATAAGGTTGAGATCGCGTCTGATAATCGGCAATGTGATAAATTTCAGCAGTTAGAATACTGTCTTTTTTAAAACGTTCAAAATGAATTTCATTTTCCTTCAAACGCTCAATTACTTGATGCCAGCCTTGTGGAATAATATAAGCACGGGGGATGCTTACTTCCTTAACAGGCTTCATATAGTTGTAATAGGTAACTTCTTTTTCAAAAGGTTTGTCTCTGTTGTACTTTAAACGTGGCATGCCGGTAACAGAACTGGTTTGTTGTACGCCTTCATATCCTAAAAAAGCGAGCGTTGTTGTTTTACTGCTGTCAATGTCAAAATGTAATGCGTAGTTTTTTCCAATTAAAGAACCGCTTTTGTACAAAGAATCTTGTTCTCTTCTGAGGTGTTGCATTTTAGCGCCATCTTTCTCAACGATGCTTAGCATAGATTTCATCAATTCGTAGGTGCCTTCAACACGTTGTTTATAAGGTTTGAGCATATGTGTTTCTACCATCATTCCAAATGTATTCCACAAGGTGCTGTAACCTGTAGAGTACCGGGGATAGTCCATAAATTGTGAAAAACCAATTTCCGGAACTTGGTTAAATACATTCACATATGGTGTGATCGGCCAGTCTTTTTCAGCTAAATCTTTCTCTAATTGGGGTTGCAATTCTTCGTGTAAATACGCGCCGGGTTTGCCGCCTAATTTATTGTGTTGTGTAAATAAATGTGTGAGCACATATTGATAATCTGCACCATTACTTACGTGATTATCTATCAGCACATCAGGATCAATCATGTGGTAGATGTCTGCAAAGGTTCGTGCATTGCGGGTGTCTGCTTTTACAAAATCCCGATTGAGATCATAATTCTGAGCATTTCCTCTAAAACCGTATTCTTCTGGACCGTTTTGATTGGCACGTGTGCCGGTATTTCGGCTTAGGGAACCGCCCGTATTGTAAATTGCGATTGCACCGATCCAGGTTTTTTCAGGAGCGTCAATAGTACCATTTGCCAGATCTCGCATCAGCATCATTGTAGCGTCTATTCCATCGGATTCTCCAGGATGAATACCGTTGTTGATGAGAATTCGTGTCACATCTTTTGCGTCGGAAAATTCAGAATCAAAAGTTCGATCCGTATTAAAAGTTACAAGAGTAAGTGGTTTGCCACTGTCTGTAGAACCTATTTCATAGGTTTTAATAGCTACATAAGCTTCGTCGAGATCAGCATAATAATCCATCACTTCTTGATAGGTTGGTGTTTGGTTGCCATCTCCTTTCTCAAATGGAGTTGTGAGGTCAAAATCTTCCGGTTTTGGCTTTTCGGCGCAAGCCAAAACTAAAATTGTAACTAAGCTGAGTAGGGATATTTTCATTAGAATAGAATATTGAGAAAGCTAAAATTAAGAATTAATACAAGTTTGGAGATGTTGATTCTTTAAGACTTCTCAAAGAATTCACGGTATTGCTGAATTCGGAAATCAAAAGTATTAAACTGCGGATTTTTTAATTTTTGATCTTTGTATTGCTTCATACTGCCAATGGCTCTGTTAGCTGCCCCGGAAGGAGCGGTGAGTGAGACCGTTTTTACAGTTCTGCCATCTAGTTTAAATTGATGAATACGCGGTACCTTACTGGAAACAACATCTAATTTGAGTTGATTTTCTTTAGCCTGACGACGAAAAAAATACTCAGGGCCGTTCTTGCTATTTCCGCCCGTAAAGATTAAAGTATCTATCTGTATATGTGTTCTTAAATATGTGATGAGATCGCGTAGCACTACTTCCTGCATTCCCAGATCTGAAGCATCTATTTTATTTCGCTTTGCCGAAGCTACAATGTCACAAACGCCAATTTTATTTCTTTTCAAAAAGTGGCATCTTTGGTCAATGGCTTGGGCAGTATTCTCATAGACCAGATTAAGATCAAAAATGTTATCTAAAATAGGCCAGAGCATTCCGTTTTTGCTTCCGTAGCAAAAGTCTACATCTTCAGGAAGTAATTCGCCAGTTGTAAATCGAGGTGGAGGTAAGGTACCTACAATAAGTTTTGTAGCTTCTTTAAGATTAAAGGGCGCGTAAGGATGAATGTGGTCAAACATAAACCTTTTAGTTTTCAGGTTTCCACTTGATACCGCAGCCTAAACTGGGTTTTTGTAGTTCGTTTTGTTTTCTGTTATTAAATACATTATCAAGAGCTTCGCGTAAATCTCTTCCATTTACGGGAATACCATTTCCCGGTCTAGAATCATCAAGCTGACCGCGATATATGAGTTTCAATTCGGCATCAAATAGGTAAAAATCAGGAGTACACGCTGCATCGTAATCTTTAGCAACCTGCTGGCTTTCATCATATAAATAGGGAAAAGAGTAATTATACTTACGGGCATTGTCACGCATCAACCAAGGACTGTCTTCTGGATAGTTCTCCACATCATTGCTGCTTATTGCGATAAAACCAAACCCCAGAACTCTGTAATCATTTGCGATGCGCACGATCTCATCATTCACGTGTTTTACAAAAGGGCAATGATTGCATAGGAACATGATAACGGTACCACGTTCTCCGGCAGCTTCGGTCAACGTGACGTGCTTGTTAGTAAGTGGGTTGAGCAATGAAAAAAAAGGAGCGCTAGTGCCCAGTTGTAGCATATTTGATGAAGTTCTTGCCATAGTTTTAAATCTTCTGTATAAACTACAAGATAGGTCGGTAAAAGCTGTTAAGTGTTACAAATACTAAAGTTGTTTTAAATCTTTGGGCTCGGTTTAAAGCCTTCGTAACTTTAATCAAAATCCAAGATATTATGAAAAATACATATAGTTCGCTATCAAAAGCGATTGAAGATTTACAGAGTAAAGGATACGATACAGATTTTAATTTAGTAGATGATGGTGTCGAATCTAAAGCGCATAAAAAGACCTGGACTGCAGGTCAGATTGAAGTAGAAGATGCGATGCGTTTTGAAGGAATGACCGATCCCGGAGATAATAGTGTTTTATACGTGATCAATACCCACAGCGGAGAAAAAGGATTGCTAGTGGATGCTTATGGAGCGTATAGCGGTCAGATCTCAAAAGAAATGATCGAAAAGCTTAGAATAGAGCATTAATGGCAAATGATTTAAGTTGGTCTGAATTTGAACGCGTAGAAATGCGTGTTGGGACCATTATGACCGTAAGTGATTTTCCTGAAGCCAGAAAACCCGCATTCCAGTTGCAAATAGATTTTGGAGAAGCAATTGGAGTTTTAAAAACTTCAGCTCAGATAACAAAAAAATATGAGCGTACAGATCTGGTGGGAAAACAAGTTATTGCGGTTGTGAATTTTCCTAAAAAACAGATTGCAAACTTTATGAGCGAATGTCTTTTGCTGGGCGCTGTAGAGGGTGGGGAAGTAACGCTTCTAAACCCAGATATGCCTGTTAAAAATGGTTTGCGAGTAGGATAATACAAAGCATTATTGATAAAATAAAAGCCTCCCGTCGGGAGGCTTTTTGCAGTTCAATTTTATTTAGTTTTCACCGCTACGGGTTGGGCTGAGGTCTTTTGCTTCTTCTTCACTATACAACCTAGATTTGATTACAAACCGAATCCCCAATGGTATTTCTAAAGAGAAACTAGATCCGCGACCTGAAGTAATATCGACAGTGAGTTGGGTGTGTTTCCAATATTCAAATTGGTCTTTAGACATAAAAAAATCACACCCGTGTATAGTCCCCAGATAAACATCTGTCTCATTGATCATAAGATCTCCCTTGGGAAAACACATAGGAGATGAGCCATCGCAACAACCACCGCTTTGATGAAACATCAATTCGCCATGTTCTTCCCGCAGTTGATCTATAATCTGTTTAGCTGCTTCTGTTACTTCAACACGTTCTGTCATAAACTTTATTTTATTAGAAAAAGCCCATTGCTTTTTTGTCGTAAGAGATTAACATGTTCTTAGTGTGACGGTAGTGAGCTAACATCATTTTGTGATTTTCACGACCAATACCAGACTTCTTATAGCCTCCAAAGGGTGCGTGAGCAGGGTAATTATGATAATTATTTACCCAAATACGTCCTGCTTTTATAGCTCTAGAGATTTGGTATGCCTGATGGGTATCACGCGTCCATACTCCTGCTCCTAAACCGTAAAGTGTGTCGTTTGCAACTTCTATGGCATCAGCTTCATCTTTAAAAGAAGTCACGCATAAAACAGGTCCAAAAATTTCTTCTTGAAAGACACGCATCTTATTGTTCCCCTTCAAGATAGTAGGTTGTATATAATAACCGCCTTCAAGGCCCTCATTGTAGGCAGCACCACCACCGCAAAGTACCTCGGCTCCTTCTTCTTTACCAATGTTGATGTAGTTCAATATTTTCTCATATTGATCATTAGAAGCCTGAGCTCCCATCATCGTATCGGGACTCAAAGGGTGACCTAGTTTTATAGCTTTGGTACGCTCTACTACGCGTTCTACAAAAGCATCAAAAATACTTTCTTGTACTAACAGTCGTGAGGGACATGTACAAACTTCACCTTGATTTAAAGCGAACATGGTTGCCCCTTCTAGGCATTTGTCAAAAAACTCATCATCTGCATCCATTACACTTTCAAAGAAAACATTAGGTGATTTGCCACCCAGTTCTAGGGTTACAGGAGTTATGTTTTTTGAAGCATATTGCATAATTAGCTGACCGGTCGTGGTCTCTCCGGTAAATGCAATTTTGTTAATACGAGAACTAGAGGCGAGAGGCTTACCGGCTTCGGCACCAAAACCGTTTACGATATTGAGTACACCTGCGGGTAAGATATCTTCAATCAACTCCATTAAAATTAGGATGCCTACTGGGGTTTGCTCCGCAGGTTTAAGAACAACACAATTACCGGCGGCAAGAGCAGGCGCGAGTTTCCAGGTTGCCATAAGTATTGGGAAATTCCAAGGGATTATCTGCCCTACAACACCCAGTGGTTCTGTAACGTTGAGACAGACCGTGTTGCTATCTAATTCACTAACCGAGCCTTCTTCTGCTCTAATAACACCGGCAAAGTATCTAAAATGATCTACAGCCAGTGGTAAATCGGCAGCCATCGTTTCACGTATTGCCTTACCGTTATCCCAGGTTTCAGCGCGTGCAAGCGCTTCTAGATTTTGTTCCATCACATCAGCAATCTTTAATAATAAATTACTGCGGTACGCTGCTGCTGAGTTGTTCCATTCCGGGGCGGCAGCCCAAGCGGCGTCTATTGCTTTCTCAATATCTTCGGCTGTTGAACGAGGAATCTTAGTAAAGTTGGCTCCGTCCACAGGAGACACATTCTCAAAATACTGTCCTTTTATAGGGGAAGTCCATTTTCCACCTATAAAATTTTCATATTGATCTTTAAATTTTGGCTTCTCTATAACGTTTACGGAAGCAGTTTTTACATCACTCATAAGGTTTGTTTTTAAGAAATTATACGTTGAATTACTGAGGTTTTTATATAGAAAAATGCAGGGTGCATTTTTAAGTGATTTAAAGTTAAGTAACTCATTATCTGATAGGTTGACCTATTCTATCAAAAAAGTGTACAATTCTCTCAAAATTTGATGATTTGTTAATTTTAGGTTTGATAAATTGTATATTTAATACAGAAAGGAGTCTTGTTTAAGAATAGTACAATTTGATCATGCAATTGCCCGAATCTTTTTATAAAAACCGAAAACTTGAAAATCTGGTAGAAAATCAGACTTCATATACCTTAAATAATGCAGCGATGCATGTATTTGAGACGCATCAGCAAGCGGAACGGGTGTTGCTTCAATTTGATAAACCGGTTTTGGCGAGTATGCTTCATGGTAAAAAAATCATGCACCTGAGGGATCATAATAGCTTCGATTTTTTACCGGGTGAATCATTGATACTTCCTGCAGATGAATTGATGTGTATAGATTTCCCGGATGCTCAAGAGCGCAATCCTACCAGATGTTTAGCAATGGCTATTGCAGAAGAAAAAATCAAGAATGTACTGACCTTG
>Ga0207888_100185_pt1 | contig 35621 bp, 42 predicted proteins | sample LinPmetageLP43_FD_184055 | JGI IMG/M metagenome (GOLD analysis project Ga0207888, IMG submission 184055) | Marine viral communities from the Pacific Ocean - LP-43 (SPAdes) | ecosystem: Environmental > Aquatic > Marine > Oceanic | place: Pacific Ocean | collected 2010-08-27
CTTTTTAACTATGCGAATACCAGCGGAACAGGTATTAAAAATTTTCCGAATACCCTAGAAATAAATAAAGATGATTTTTTCAGCATAGACTGTGATATCCTTATACCCGCTGCTTTGGGTAATCAGATAACCGAAGATAATGCAGAACGTATTAAAGCGAGCCTGATCGCAGAAGGAGCAAACGGACCAATAAATGCAGCAGGAGAGCGTATTCTTCTGGATAAAGGAGTCACCATCATACCCGATATATTATGCAATAGCGGTGGGGTTATTACCAGTTATTTTGAATGGTTGCAAAATAGAAATGGAGAGCTATGGAAACTTGATGAAGTTATAGCAAAATTAGAAAATAAGTTACGTACAAGTTTTCAAAATGTAAGTAGGACAGCAGAAGAGCGGGGGATAGACATGAGAACTTCAGCCTATATTTTGGCTATCGAACGCATTGAGAAAGCCTATGTACAACGCGGGATTTTCCCATAAACAAATTAGAAATTATGAAATATGGAAGCTTGATTTTAGAAAAGAAAGAATATGTGCTTTTGAAACGCATTATGAATGTTTCGTATCATTTAGACGATCCCTTGGTACGTAAATCAATTAATAATCTAAATGCAGAATTACAGGCTGCGATAATTTGTGATGATCCCGAAGTCCCTGAAGATGTGGTTCGGTTTAACAGTAAAGTTATTGTTGCATGGGAAGATTGGGAACAGGATTTCTACGTCGTATCCCCGGCAAAAAGCAATTTGGCTGAAAAAAGAATTTCGGTGATGGCTCCTATGGGAGCTGCATTGATTGGTTACTCAACAGGTGATGAGGTAATATGGGATTTTCCTAATGGGTCTAAATCACTTTTGATCAAAGGGGTTTTTCAGCAGCAGGTTTCGATTGATGGTAATATCCTGTAATACAGAATAATGAGTCTTGATTGGGCTTAGGCAGTGCTGCTCAAAACGAATTTTAATTGATAAGCTTTTATATAATGGATACAAAAATTTATGCACACGACAATGAAGTAGACCTTTATCAAAAAAATAATTACGTAGAACTTCAAACCTGGATGACTCTTCTAAAATTAACCGCTAAGGAGTTAGAAAGTTTTGTTTGGTTAGGAGAAAGAAAATCTTTTAAATCAGAAGTTTTGATCCACAAATTGACCGATAAAAAGGCTGAAACAAGCGTACTGCTTGATTTGCTTGGTAAGTATTTAAATCAGATTACTGAAATTAGAGAATGCGAAGATATGGATTGTGAGTACTATTATCAGCATCAGCATGAGCAACTTAGAGTCTTATTTAATTATCATATAGAACAGTGTTCTAAGTTAAAATGTAAGCTCTTAAACAGTATAGAGGCTATATAACTTAAGTTAACTCTAGAAAGAGTTTGAAGTAAATGAATGAATTTCAGCAATGAGCACTACTCAAGATTATTTTTTTACAATTCAACTCTTCAACAAGGATATTGAAGAGTTGAACCTGTGGATGACGCATTTAGAAAACTTGACTACCGAGATAAATCAATTAGCAGTTATTGAAAAGCAACTTTTAAAGAATATAGACATAAACTATAATCTCTTAGCCTTCCGGAGAAAAAACACGTTGTTTATGGCATCGATTTTTCGACAAGAACAACGGTTGTTAAAAGAAAAAGAATATGGACATGAAACTTATAATCTGAAATGGAATCGTGAACATGACCTTCATCGAAGTCTTTTTACTCAACATTTGAAAGCGTTTAGAGCGTTGCAAAGTACGGTCTATAAGAAACTTTCTTTGCTAGAACGTAGATAAACTCCAGTACGTGTACATTAACTAAATACTCATTTGGTCTAATTAAAATGAAATGAAACGAAACCAACTAAAATTTTACGTGCAAATGATTCTTTTAATTATGGTCTTATTTGGCTTGTTTTTTTTGATTAATAAGTTAATCCTGTTTTTTTTCTAAAAGACTAAGCTTCACCTTGTGTATTTAACTGTTTGTGAGCTTTCTTAATTAAAAGACTTGTTTGTATTGAAAATGGCTTCATTTGCTTGTGGTATTCTAAGCAAAACCCGTATAGGTGGGTAATTTGTATCCAACCCGGGTATTCTGTACCCAACACCACTTTATTTAAACAGTTTGAATTCAAACTAACACCCTGATTTTCAATTTTTTAAAATTTTGAATATTTAGTTTTGATCTACTGGCATATGCCTTGCTTTATAAGTAGTAGAACAATTTTAATAACCTAAATATCAATCTTATGAAGACTATATTATTTGTAGCCGCAATGGCATTAGGAACTTTATCTATTCATGCCCAAGATACGTGCACAACTCCAAAACTTAAGGCTGGGGATGTTTTAAAAATTGCTTCACCATCTACGAGTTCATTTGAACATATCAATTTTCCGAAGAGCAATTTTATCATTAAGCGTGGCGGAATAGCTAATTACAGATCACTCATCAACAAAGAGATAGAAGTTACAGAAGTAACCGAAGAAAATGGTTGCGTGGCTCAGGTCGACGTGAAATTAAAAGATGGAAAGAAATTCTTCAACACAGTTAAAACAGTACGCGTGGACCTTAAGAAAGCTCTTGATGCAGGAGAAATCGTATTAGAATAAGTGTTTAGTTAATTAGCCAAAAACTAAAACAATCCAGAGAAAAGTTTCTGTTAGTTAGTGCGCGCTTGCTCGATAATAAAGATTAGAAAGCTTTGTGGTTTTATCCTAAGGTTATTTAATACAAATTAATTTGAGCAGCATTCAAATTGAGCAAGTGCGTGTTCTCTGGTATTTTTTGAATTAAACGTATCAAAGCCCCAACCCCGATTCACGTGAAGTAGGGATCACACAATTGGGTACGGGCTTTTTTTATTGCAGCCATGAAATACAATCATTTTTTACGCTATAATCGAGATTTAAATGCTTCGAGGCTTGCCTCTAAGTAGTTGTTTAGGGAAAAAAGAATATGTGCATCTTAAAAAGGTAATGAATTTTTCACATCATCTTATTCAGGATTCTTATGGATATGCTTTAAGCGTATTAGATGCTAAACTGCATAGTGCCAGAATTTGGGATGCCCAGTATTTTCCAAACGATGTGGTACGACTTTATAGTAATATATTGCGGGCTTTAGATTCAAAAAAGCAGTATATAACTTTGATTTTAAATTCAAAGGGTTCTGATAAATCAAAAGAAACTTCTGTAGTGACAGCTCTGGGAACTTCAATTTGGAATGTGCAGCAGGAGATACTATACATTATTTTTAAAGATGGAAATTTTTGATTTATACATCAAAACCGTTGAGCAACAAGATACCTTTATAGACAGTTTTATGCTGTAGGTTTTAAGTTCAGAGACGCAATTATAAAAAAGTTTATAGCCAATGCCTAAAAGAAATGTAAGAAGGACTTATAGAATTTCTAAATACATTATTTACAAAGAAACTTTTGTTGACTATAAAGAGTATTTCTGGTCATTTGTGGGTGCATTTGTAGGGATAGGACTTATCGCTTGGGTGCAGTCTCAGTTTTTAACAGAACTAGAAAATATTTTCTTAATCGGTTCTTTTGGTGCTTCTAGTGTTTTGATTTACGGAGCAATAAACAGTCCTATGGCGCAACCTAGAAATTTAATAGGTGGGCATCTTATATCAGCAGCTATTGGTGTTACGATAGGTAAGTTTATGCCAGACGTTATTTGGGTTACAGCGCCTTTGGCTGTGGCCACCTCTATAATTGCTATGCAGTTTACAAAAACGTTACATCCACCCGGTGGTGCTACAGCATTAATAGCTATTATAGGAAATACAAAAATTAGTGAGTTAGGCTATGGATATGTACTATCTCCGGTTTTAACAGGAACCTTAATTCTTTTTGTAACAGCTTTGGTTTTCAATAACCTCACTAAGCACAGAAGGTATCCCGCTCGTTCAAAAAGGCGTTTTCTTACCCGTTTGCTAAGAAAATGATAGAAAATTTTTAATAGTTAGTGTTTGGAAATGATTCTATAATACGTTCCCAAACACTACTAGTTAGATTATAAAACGTAATTAAAATGAAGTCCTAAGCGGTATTTAGCTTCTACTTTACCATCATTTAAATCTTGACTTACCGGAAGCATTAAATTAACACCAGCACTTAGTTTTTTTAGAGAAAATTCAGCGCCTAAGCGTCCAAAAAGTACATTGCCTTCTGTACCTGCAACAGGTAAACCATAGTTTTCATTTTCTGAATAAACCTCACCTGCCAAACCTACAAACGGAATGATCTTGTTTATTTTAAGTGTATTGTACACTTTAGAAAGATTGATTCCATAAGTGAATTGATCGCCAAAATGATAGTCTTTTTTGTTTTCGGTTTTAAAGGTATAGTTGGTCATCAAGCCCAAGCCCCAGTTTTCATACCCTACTGAATAATTAGCAGCTACAATGTAGTCAAAACTTCCTGTACCCACTTGAAAACTTGGGTTTACACTGCCTTCATTGTTAGAACGCTTGTACTCACCGGTGGGTACTTTTACTCCACCACCTATTTCAAGACTGTGTTTGTATTTTGTTATTTGATTTTCATACAAACCATCAGGAACCGGAGTGATCAGCGTGTAAAAAGCAAGAATACTCATGTCGCCAAGCCCATTGATGTTTTGAGAACTTCCGTCAATAAAATTTCGGTTGTGAAAATGATACGGAGCGATAGCCGTTATACTCAGTTTTTCGGTAACTGGAATTTTACCCCAAATCTGTAGGGTGTTGAAATTCTCTTCTACCCAGGGTGAATTATTAAAAATCCCGTCTCTGGATTGATAACGTTGGTAAATGTAACGCAGGCCTATAAAATTTTCGTTGCCTACCGTACCATAACCCATACCACCACCAGTGCTTCCGCAACCGCAAAAATCACAGTCTTCATAATCATATTTATAAAAAGGATTGATTTCAGGATTTATAGTATTTGTATTGGTATTGGCTTGTGCAGAAAATGCTGCTGCTAGCATCAAGCAAATAGTTATGTATTTTTTCATCTGAAGTCTATTTTAGTATTCTGCAAAACGCTCATCGTTGAGGAATTCAGAATCTGTAAGGGTTTGTAAAAAGGCGATCAGGGCTTCTTGCTCCTTAGTACTGAGTGCTATTCCTAATCTGCCATTTTGTTTTAATATGGGATCTAAGGTTTCAGAATCCTGTACTCCCGAATTGTAAAAATTGAGTACAGAGGCCAAGCTTCCAAAACGCCCGTCGTGCATATAAGGGGCTGTGACAGCGACATTGCGCAAACTGGGTACTTTAAACTTATAGTGGTCTGTGGTGCTGCCGCTAACTTCTGTCCGGCCCAGATCGTTAATTCCGGGATAGGGAGGAAGACCGTTATTTCTAAAAGCACTATCTGTAAATAAATCGGTTTTGTGACAAGAAGCACACTTGGCTTCAAAAACACGCAGTCCTTCTTCTTCTAATTCTAAAAATTCACCGCCAGGCTCATTCCGTACGTATTTATCGTATTTAGAGTTAGACGAGATCATCATAACCATGAATTGAGAAAGTGCTTTAAAGAAGTTTTCGTTATTAACCGAACCGTCTTCAAAAGCCGAAGCAAACAACCGCTGATATTCGCTATCTGCTTGTAGTTTCTTAAGCACATTACTTATGGTTTCTCCCATTTCAACCTCATTAGTAATAGGGATAATGGGAAATAAATCAAGATGAGAGGTGCCGCCATCCCAAGAGAATTGACTTTGAAAAGCCATGTTTTGAACAGCCGGAGCATTTCGGATTCCTTCTAAGTCGTCAATACCGTGGCTAAATTGATGTCCGTGATGCGTAAAGGCAAAGCGTTGTTCGTGACAAAAGCCACAAGAAATAAATCCGTTGGATGATAATTTACCATCGTAAAACAGTTTTTTGCCCAGTTCAAATCCGTTTTTTGTAGGCGGATTTCTACTGATATCGTATTGCATCTCCGGAAAATTAGCCGGTATACTAACCTCTAGGTTTTCATCTAAAGCAAAGTAATCTGTGTCGTCACTTTTGCTACACGCAAAAATCAGACTGAGCACTACCATGCTTAAAGCAATTTTAATACTGTATTTCATATATAAAAAGTTAGGTGCAGCATTTATAATGCTGCACCTTAGTATTAATTAATGCTCAAGATTCTCACCATTGTGCACGTGATCTACACGAAACATAGCTGCAGCATTGGTGGCAATTTGCGGGCTTTTAACTTCGTCAACCATAACAACTGCCTTCTCAGATAGTAAAATTTTAGTGTTACCGTCAAGTATTTGATTGGCATCAACTGCTAGATGTACGATAGGGCTCAAGTTTGAACTAACTAAAGCATTGGTAGGCAATTCTAAAGTAAGCTCTTTGTAGTTGTCTAAACTGCTGCCATGGCTTCCCATGTGGATTTTAAAGTCTGTTGCTTCTGTTACAGTAGGAGAGGTAAAGGAGCCTTCAAAGTTTAAAAATTTATAGCCGGCAAGCCAAGACCACATCATGTCTGTTTCTTCAGCCAACTGAAGTAAATCTCCCTGACCTTCTGCACCTTGCAGGTATTTTTCTTGGTCAACACCTAAACCAAAACGTACCGCAACATAATCTCCGGCAGGAATATTAGTTAACGTTACTTCGCTTAAATCTGCTTCTTCACTAATTATAAAGTAACTGTCGTCCTTAGGATAAGTAAACTCGTTTCCTTCAGTATCGATTAAAACAAAATTACTCACAATATAATTGAAACGGTTTATGGTGAGTACTTCGCTATTGCTGTTTGTGTAGGTTGAACTATCTAAAAGTAAATCATCGCCATTTACACTGTTGTCAAATTCTATCGTAAGGTTGTTTTCTCCTGTTAGGTTTTGAGTAGCATCATCGTCTGATGAACATGAAGTAAGCGTTAGCCCGGTGGCTAAAATCAAGTATTGAAATCTTTTTAATGTTGTCATTTCAGTAATTATTAGAATTTAATTTTTTTCCCATACGGGATGTGTCAGGCGTTTGCCTGAACTATTTGCACAGCAGTTTTTGACATTCAATTTTGAAAATCAAATGCTGTGGCTTTTCTGTATAATTAGCTGAAAATGGGTGGTCTTAAAATCTGATTCGTATGACCTGAAGTCACTGTACGATTGTAGCAGTCCTCTACTTTATTTTTGGGTCTGGGTTTTAGAAATTTAAAATCCCAGGCAGTAGTATGCTCCAGGAAGTAGGTAATTGTTAGCTGAAGATTGTTTTTAGCGCCCCGCTCTTGGGCATCTTTTTTCTTTGAAGCTTCATCGGCAAGTGCCTGCATAAGATAGCAGCGACCCTTGCAATTGAGCTCTGGGCGGTCCCGGTTTACGCACAATTCGTCTACTATATAATCGTAATTGAATACATAGTTGAGTATGGGTACAGCAGGCTGCAGCAAGATAAACGCAGCAAAAAGAGGCCAGAAAAACTTCAACAGATTGATTTATTTAAGGCTTTTTTGAGCTGATGCTATACTTTCATTTGTAAAATCGCGGAGGTCTTTAACTTCTTCAAGTTCGGTTGTTAGACCTTCAATGTTTTCTTCAAGTTCTGCAGCAGTCATTTTAGCAACCGGCGTGCGGTCTTTTACATAGGTATCTGTAAAATCGTGCATCCATGACATCATTCTGTTGTCTGATTCCTTAAGTTTATCTAAGGCCTCTTGCTGAGCAGAAGTTATCGAATCTTGAGCTTGAAGTTGTTCTTGTAGTTCGGTGAGTTTCCCCATTTCTGGCATAAGCTCATCGTGAATAGCTATTACTTCAGTAAATAAAGAATTGTATTGGTCACGTAGTGCTGCATTGTCATCGCAAGAAATCATACTTGCAGATAGTGTGATACATGCAAACACCACGAGACATTTTTTAAAAATGTTCATTGCTTAAAAGTTTAGTTTATAAAATAGATATGTCTAAACTAAGCGATGGGTGGGCGTAAGAGACTTTGTGAGGTTTCTCTGTTTATAAATTTTGAAGCAAATGAGAACGGAACAAATGTAGTTTCTACAAATTTTACAGGAACCGTAAAATCACTTGTAGTAAGTATAAAAGGAAGGAGCTCTACGTTTGCTGTGTTGCTTTTCTTTTTTTGAGTAGACTCTTTTTCTGAAGCTTCAGCAAGAGCTTTCATAAGGTAACATTTCCCATTACAATTGAGCTTAGGGACATCTTTGTTTTCACAAAGAACAGTACTTATGTATTCGTAATCAAAAGCATATTCTAAAAATGGAAACGCAGGGCGGAGGACCATAAGAAATGCGAAAATAATTACTAGGTTTTTCACTCGAGAATTAAATGCTTCGGGTTTAACACCGAAATTTAAACTTGTTTTGAACTATTATCCTGTTGATTTATCACTAGATAATTTACGGCGCAAAAATAGGGTTCTGTTTAAAATTTCTTAGTTAAAATTTAAGCTTTGTTTGAAAACAATACCTTATTCTATTTTGATAAGGGTCTTTTTGATATTTTAAATATTTTTTAGGGACTTCTTAGAAGTAATGTATTACATTATTTTTCTATATAACAAGCTATGAGTAGAGGATTTGTAAAAGAAGATGATCAGGAAGAAACTCCTATCATACCCCCACGTGCTGCATTGCCTGCAGGAGTGGTAAATTATGTTACCCCTGATGGATTTAAAGAGCTTAAAGGTGAAAAGGAAAGTTTAGAACTAAGGATCGCTAGTCTTGATGAACCTAATGAGCGGGAACACAGAAGAGCCTTAGCCGTTTTAAACGGAAAATTAAATCTTTTAGTAGATCGAATACATTCTGCGCGTATTTTAAGTAACGTGCAAACAGAAGAAGTGCGTTTTGGCGCAAAGGTTACTTATACAGTTGATGGGGATTCTAATCTTAAAACAATAACCATTGTAGGAGTGGATGAAGCAGATGTCAAAAAGCAAAAAATAGCATTTACAGCTCCCATAGCTAAAGTCTTAATAGGAAAAGAAACGGGAGAAACTGCAGAAATAAATCTTGGTGGAAATTTAAAACATCTAAAAATTCATTCTGTAGAATATACTACTTGATGTTTTTTAACGGATTTAAATCAATATAGCGATAATTAAGTGTTCCCAGATGTTCAACTTCTACAGACTGTTTTTTTAAGGGCGACCAGTCGCAGTATTTTTTAAACGCTTCTTCAGGAAAATGCTCAAAGAGTTGTTCTGAAATTAGAATATACTCATCGATTTTAATGTTGTTTTTTAAAAGCCGGTGAGCGGTTATAACGTCTTCACCCATGAGTTTAATTCGATTGCCTATAGGCACCATTGCGATCTCTTCACCATAATGCAAAATGATTTTAAGACCCAGAATTTCTGGTATTGTAATAGCGTCTTCTTCAGATTGATGTTTTTTGTGCAGTTCTAAAATACGTTTGTAAAAATCTGTATAAAAGATTTTGCATTGCTCTATAAGTGAAGCGAGGTCAGGCAATTCTCCTTTTCTAAAAAATAAAACAGCATCACCTTCTATTTCTGAGACTTTAAGGTCTAGGGTGTTGGCATAAATTATTTCATTTAATAAAGCAGGAATGACCTGAGAAGTCAATTCAAAGTTTGCTTCGCGCATAAATTGAGTAAACCCACTAATGTCTGGTATACAAATTAAAGTTGGTGTTGCTTTCATAATATATTGTGAGTTCGTTATCAAGAATAAGCTTTTGCTTACTCTTTATCAGATTTAGACGCATTGATAATCGCCTTGAGTTTTGCAGCTCTTGCTTCTTTTTCTTTACGTAATTTTTCTTTTTTTTGCTTGAGAAGCTTGGTGTGCTTCGCCTTATTTTTTCCGTTTTTGGGAGTTCCTTTTTTTGCCATTAGTCTTCTGGATTTAAAGGTTGTGCTTTACTTGTAAAATATTCAGCTATACGCGCAATACCATACGAAAGAATTGTGGGAACAAACCAGGTGATGCCATATTCTGCCAGAGGGATCAGTTGTTTTGTATTTTCAAGGCTCAAAATATTCAGGCTTTTTAAAAAATCTGGAATGCTAAAAAATATAGTAGTTAAGACAACGATTCTAAATACCTTTTGAGAAGTGTATTTTTCTGGTAAGGCATTCAGCACTATTAAAACAATAACTAGTGGGTAGATAAAATTTAGAGCCGGCACTGCAATCTCTATAATATACGCGACACCGGTTTGCCCTATAATGACACCAATTAAGCAGCCTAAAATAACCGTAATGACATAAGCTTTTTGAGAATTTTTAAACAAGCCTTTTACAAAATCTGCTGTTCCGGTAACGATTCCTACCGCCGTAGTAAAGCAGGCGATACTTACTACAAAAGCTAAAATTAAGCGGCCGCCACTTCCCAAAGTCTCATAGCTCAAAAAAGAAAGCAGGTCAGTGCGAGATGGATTTTCTATGCTATTTCGGTACAAGGAGCCTATATAAATGAGGCCGGTATAAATGCTAAATAGACCCATTCCTGCTAAAATAGCAGCTCGTTTTAAAATCTTTTTTTTGGTATTAAAATCTTCTTGATTTCTAAGTTTTAACGAAATAACGATCACAGCGCCTATGACTATTGCGCCTATTGCATCAAAAGTTTGATAGCCTTCTAAGATTCCAGACCTTACCGGATTTGTTATCGAACTGGTAGTAGCCTGTGGTAATTCTGCAAAACAAGCAATACCAATTATAGTTATAAGAATAATGAGTAAAAGCGGTGTCAAATATTTTCCTAGGAGATCTAAGATTTTTGAGCGGTTGAGTGTAAATAATAAAACCAGACCAAAATAAATTGAGCTCAATGTAAGGGAGCTTAACGTAAAATATGGTTGAAGCGCCATTTCATACGTTAAGGAAGCGGTACGAGGTCCCGGTAATGTTATAGCGACCAGATAGATCAATATGCAAAATACAAGGCTGAATTTAGGATGCACTTTAGATGCGAAGTCTAGCATCGTGCCCTGTAAACGTGCGTGGGCAAAAATTCCTAAAATTGGAATAAATACTGCGGAAATAACAAAACCTAATGTGACCAAAGACCACTGATCCCCAGAATTGTAACCCAGTAATGGAGGCAGGATTAAATTACCTGCTCCAAAAAAAAGTGAAAATATAGCGAAACCAGTAATTAGTGTTTCTTTTTTAAAACCCATACACGATGTAACTTTCCACCCGAAAGATAAAATAAAATGAAGCCAACTAAAGTGCAAAGCAGTCTATTTTATGAGGAATTTGGGAGTGGAGAGACCCTTTGTCTGCTGCATGGATTTTTAGAGAATCGAAAAATGTGGTTGCCTTTTATTGAACAATTGTCAATAAAAAATCACATTATACTTGTTGATCTTCCGGGTCACGGTAATACTAATGTCTTACCCGGTGCTAACACAATGAGTAAGATGGCTGTAGCGCTTGATGAGCTCTTTGATAATCTTCATGTCAATCAAGTGAAATTTGTAGGACATTCTATGGGGGGCTACGTAGCACTTGCGTATGCAGCTTTGTTTCCTGAGAAAACAGCGGGTATATGCCTTTTAAATTCTACTCCCGAAGCTGATACTGAAGCTCGTAAGGAATTGAGACAACATGGAATAGCTGTTGCTCAAAAGAATTATAAGGCGATGATCTCTATGTCTGTGGCAAATCTTTTTTCAGTTGAGTTGAGAGGAAAATTGAAAGAGGAAATTTCGTACACTAAAAAAGAGGCATTGAAAACACCTGTAGCCGGGTATGTCGCTTGTCAAAACGGAATGGCTTTACGCTCTGATAATAAAATGCTTTGGAAACAAGCCCGCTTTAAAAAGTGGATGATTTTAGGAGCTCAGGATACCTTAATATCTGCTGAACAAATGCGGGAAAAATTTAATGGTTTTGATGTGGAAATAAGCGTATTGCCTGGTGGACATATGCTTAATATCGAGAATTTTGACGCTGTTTTAGCTCTTTTGTTGGATTTTTAAGGTAGGCTTAATGCTGTATTGATTGTAAATTTCTGATTATAAGCTTTTATACTTGAAAGATTCTCAATATATATAACCTAAATTGAGAACATATGTGATTTTGAGCTCGACTAGGTATTTAAACGTTTAAAAATGTATTTTTAACGTTTTGTTTTGTTAAATTTGGGATGCTAACTTCATAAAACTCCCTACCTCATGAGTATCGAATCCCAAACTAGAAACCCTTTTAAAAGATTACAGTGTAAATTATTTGGACACAAGTACACTATTCTCCGTTCTTATCAGACGAATAAAAAAGAATACGAGTGTTCACATTGTAAAAAGCAGTTTACAGAAAACGACTATGGCGAACTGGAAACCTTAACTCCAAAATTGAGACGCATCAATGAAGTGATGGAGAAATTCTATATTTTTAAGAATACTAGACGGCAATCTGCTTAATTAGCTTTTTATTCCTCATCTTTTAAAGCATTCCATCCTCTGGCTACAATAGGTATGGAGGTATTTGCTCTTGTAATCAAGTTCATGCCATCACTTTCTGGGGTGATATGACCAATCACAGTCAAATGTGGATTTCCTTTTACTTTCTCATAATCATCCTGATTGATGGTGAATAGTAATTCATAATCTTCACCGCCACTCAAAGCGACTGTTGTGCTGTCAATTTCAAATTCCTCACAGACATTAATAAGTTGAGGGTCTAATGGGATCTTCTCTTCGTATAGACGAACACCTGTTTTAGAGCTTTTACACAAGTGTATGATTTCTGATGATAAACCATCGCTGATGTCAATCATTGAGGTAGGTTTGACCTCCATCTTTTTAAGCAATTCTACAATGTCTTTTCGGGCTTCAGGCTTTAGTTGACGTTCTATGATATAGGAATAAGGTTCTAAGTCCGGCTGCGCATTGGGATTTACTTTGTAAACCTGTTTCTCACGTTCTAAGACTTGCAGTCCCATATAAGATGCACCAAGGTCTCCGGATACTACCAAAAGATCTCCATCTTTAGCACCGTCACGTTTTACAAGAGCTTCCGGTTCTGCAGTGCCTAAAGCAGTAACGCTAATTAACAAACCTTTTGTGCTTGAAGTGGTGTCGCCACCTATTAAGTCAACATTATAGATAGAGCAAGCCAATTCAATCCCTGCATATAATTCCTCAAGCGCTTCAAGAGGGAACCGGTTAGAGACAGCAATAGAAACGGTAATTTGTGTCGCTTCAGCATTCATCGCATACACATCAGAAAGATTTACCATTACCGCTTTGTAACCCAGATGTTTTAAAGGCATAAAGCTGAGGTCAAAATGTACACCTTCAACTAAGAGATCTGTTGTTACTACCATTTGTTTACCTTCGGTATTTACAATTGCAGCATCGTCGCCAATACCTTTTACGGTACTGTTTTGGCGTATGGTAAAATTCTGAGTCAGATGATTTATAAGTCCAAATTCACCCAAGTCGCTTAATGAAGTTCGGGATTGATCTTTATTGTCAAACATAATAGCCTTGCTTTTGGCTGCAAAGTTAAATGGAATAAACGAAACCCGATATTCAAGACTGTTTTAAAACAAAAATCTTTGTAAAAAAGAGCTCAGATCAGCAGTCGCCTGAACTTTGAATTCTGGATTGAACCAATTATAGTTAAAAGGAATAGCAAATAGAGTTTATGATATAATTCCTTTATTATTTTATAAGATAGTTTAATGTAAGGTTGTATGGTAAAACCCTACTTAAATGGTATATTTGCACCAATTAAGAAGTGATATGATTAAAGTAAGCGAAGACGCAAAAAAGAAAATAGCCGGCCTTATGAGCGAGGAGGGTTATGATGCTGCTGTAGACTACGTTAGAGTGGGGGTTAAGAGCGGCGGTTGCAGTGGTTTGTCTTATGAGCTAAAGTTTGATAAAAGTCTTCAGGAAGAAGATAAATTGTTTGAAGATAATGATATCAAACTGATTGTTGATAAGCGTAGTTTTCTCTATCTGATAGGTACTGTTCTGGAGTACAGTGGGGGATTAAATGGTAAAGGTTTTGTCTTTAACAACCCCAATGCACAACGCACCTGCGGTTGTGGAGAAAGTTTTTCACTATAATAATGATAATTACTGTTTGTAACAAACAGCTTAGATAAAGTATATGGCGTATACAGAAGACGATTTAGAAAAAGAGTTAGCGACCAAAGAATATAAATACGGATTCTACACAGATATTGAATCTGAAACGTTTCCTAATGGGTTGAACGAAGATGTTGTGCGAGCAATATCTTTAAAGAAAGGAGAACCGGAATGGATGACTGACTGGCGTATTGAAGCTTTTAGATATTGGCAAACGATGGAAGAACCAGAGTGGGCTAATGTGCATTATGCAAAACCAGACTTTCAGAATATTTCGTATTATTCTGCTCCTTCAAAGAAACCAAAATATGATAGTCTTGATGAAGTAGACCCTGAATTACTAGATACATTCAAACGTTTGGGTATTTCTCTTGATGAGCAAAAAAAGCTTGCAGGTGTCGCGGTTGATGTGGTTATGGATTCTGTTTCGGTAACAACAACTTTTAAGAAGACGCTTGCTGAAAAGGGAATCATTTTTTGCTCTATTTCTGAAGCGATAAAAGAACATCCTGAATTGGTAAAAAAATATATTGGTTCAGTGGTTCCTCAGAAAGATAACTTTTACGCTGCTTTAAATAGTGCAGTTTTTAGTGATGGCTCTTTCTGTTACATTCCTAAAGGCGTACGCTGCCCGATGGAGCTTTCTACTTATTTCAGAATCAATCAGGCCGGGACGGGTCAGTTTGAAAGAACTCTTGTGGTTGCTGATGCAGGTAGTTACGTGAGTTATTTAGAGGGGTGTACAGCTCCTTCACGTGATGAAAATCAGTTACACGCAGCAGTTGTTGAGTTGATTGCTTTAGATGATGCAGAGATTAAATATTCAACGGTACAGAACTGGTATCCTGGTAATGATCAAGGTAAAGGTGGGGTGTACAACTTTGTGACAAAACGCGGATTGTGCGAGAAAAACGCAAAAATCTCCTGGACACAAGTTGAAACCGGTAGTGCTGTAACCTGGAAATATCCTAGTTGTATATTGAAAGGTGATAATTCAATCGGTGAGTTTTACTCGATTGCTGTTACTAACAACTTTCAGCAGGCAGATACGGGTACAAAGATGATTCATATAGGTAAGAACACTAAGAGTACGATTATCTCTAAAGGGATCTCTGCCGGTCAATCTCAAAACAGCTACCGGGGTCTGGTGCAGATAAACAGCAGAGCTGAAAACGCACGGAATTTTTCACAGTGTGACTCGTTATTAATGGGTAATAAATGTGGAGCGCATACTTTCCCATATATCGAAGCTAAAAACAAAACAGCACGGGTAGAACACGAGGCTACTACGAGTAAGATTGGTGAAGATCAAATCTTCTATTGTAACCAGCGTGGTATAGATACTGAAAAAGCAATCGCATTGATTGTGAATGGTTTCAGTAAAGAAGTGCTAAACAAACTACCGATGGAGTTTGCTGTTGAAGCTCAGAAATTATTAGAAATTTCATTAGAAGGTTCAGTAGGATAATTAATTAAGAATATCAGAAAAAGGCATTATAAATCAGCCTAAAGAATTTAGAATATGTTAGAGATAAAAAATCTGAATGCAGGTATAGAAGACAAAGACATCTTAAAAGGGATTGATCTTAAAGTAAACGCAGGAGAAGTTCACGCGATTATGGGGCCTAACGGTTCTGGTAAAAGTACCTTGTCTTCTGTTGTTGCGGGAAAAGAAGAGTATGAAGTGACTGGCGGGGACATCTTGTTTGAGAACGAATCTATTTTAGAATTAGATGCTGAAGAGCGTGCGCACAAAGGTGTTTTTCTTTCGTTTCAATATCCTGTTGAGATACCTGGAGTTTCGGTGACTAATTTCATCAAAACAGCAATCAACGAGACGCGTAAGGCTAAAGGTTTAGAAGATATGCCTGCTAGTGATATGCTGAAGATGATTCGTGAGAAATCTGAGCTTTTAGAAATCGATCGTAAATTCTTATCTCGTTCCTTAAATGAAGGGTTCTCAGGTGGTGAGAAAAAGCGTAATGAGATTTTTCAAATGGCGATGTTAGAGCCTAAGCTTGCTATACTTGATGAGACTGATTCTGGTTTAGATATTGATGCTTTACGTATTGTCTCTAATGGGGTGAACAAATTGCGCAGTAAAGACAATGCGGTTATTGTTATTACACACTACCAGCGCTTGCTAGAATATATCGTTCCAGATTTTGTACACGTTCTTGTAGACGGTAAAATCGTAAAATCTGGTGGTAAAGAATTAGCACTTGAGCTAGAAGAAAAAGGTTACGACTGGGTAAAAGCTGAATTAACAGCGTAAAAGAATTAGAAGTCAGCGTTTTAGAATGTCTGATTTTTGTAAAAAGTAAAAAGTGGAGGTTTGCTAATTATGGCACTTTCAATTTTTAACTTATAACTGTAACGAAATGAGTTTAAAAGATAAATTATTATCATCATACCTGACTTTTCAGGAGAACACAGATCTTGATAATAGTATTCACGATATTAAAGATGAAGCTATTAAAGTATTTGAAGAACACGGTTTTCCTACCCGAAAGGATGAGAACTGGAAATACACTTCTTTGAATAGCCTGACAAAACCAGATTACAGTTTGGTTTCTCATGCAGATGATGCTATTGAATTTAAAGACGTTAAGAAGTATTTCTTAAATGATATAGACACCTATAAAATTGTGTTTATAGACGGCGTTTACAGTTCGTATCTTTCTGAAACGACACACGATGGTGTAGATGTTTGTTTATTGAGTTCGGCACTTACTAAGCCAAAGTTCAAGCAGGTAATTGATGTGTATTTCAACAAAATTGCTAAAAAAGAAAGCCTTACAGCTTTAAATACAGCTTTTGCAAAAGAAGGTGCATACATCTATGTTCCTAAAAGCAGAGCGGTAAATAAACCTATTCAGATTGTTCATTTTTCTACCGGTAATGAGGCTAATTTAATGCTTCAACCGCGTAACCTGATCGTTGCTGAAGAAAATGCAGAAGTACAGGTTATTGAGCGTCATCAGAGCCTTAACTCTAATGCTGTGTTTACAAATTCGGTTACAGAGATCTATGCCGGAAAACACGCAAGAGTAGATTACTATAAAATTCAGAACGATAAAGAAAATGCTTCTTTAATAGATAACACGCATATAGATCAGCAAGAATCTAGTGAAGTTTCGGTGCATACTTTTTCTTTTGGAGGAAAATTAACGCGTAACAATCTCAGCTTCTATCAGAATGGGGAACATAACAACTCTATTCTAAAAGGTATTACCATAATAGAAGACAAGCAGCACGTAGATCACAATACCTTGGTTCATCACAAGCAGCCTAACTGCGAGAGTCATCAGGATTATAAAGGTATTTTTGATGATAAATCTACCGGTGTTTTCAACGGTAAAGTTGTGGTAGATGCGATTGCACAAAAGATCAATGCGTATCAGTCTAACAACAATATCCTGATCAGTGATAAAGCCTCTATAAATTCAAAACCTCAATTAGAGATCTTTGCTGACGATGTGCGTTGTTCTCATGGTTGTACTATTGGTCAGCTTGATGAAGATGCTTTGTTTTATATGCGAACTCGTGGTATAGGTGTCAAAGAAGGTCGTGCTTTATTGATGTACGCGTTTGCTAATAACGTTCTGGAGAGTGTAAAAATTCCACAGCTAAAAGCACGTATTACTAATCTTATCGCAGATAAGTTAGGCGTTAATATTGGTTTTGACCTGTAGCATACGTTTTCTTATTCTATAAATTTTCAAAAATTCAGTTATGGCTAGCGTCAGCACACCTTTAACCTTTGATGTCAAGAGTATAAGGAAGGATTTCCCTATTCTAAACCGAAAGGTCAATGAGAAACCCTTGGTGTATTTTGACAATGCTGCGACTTCGCAAACGCCACAACAGGTAATAGATGTTATTGTAGATTATTATTCTAACTATAATGCAAATATTCACCGTGGTGTTCACGCGCTTTCTCAAGAAGCTACAGATGCTTACGAGCAGGCTCGTATTAAATTGCAAAAGCATTTCAATATCCCTAATGCCTATCAAACCCTTTTTACCTCAGGGACAACGCACGGGATTAATATTGTCGCTTCGGGCTATGCCGAAATTTTAAAGGAAGGAGATGAGGTTATTGTTTCAGCATTAGAGCATCATTCTAATATTGTGCCTTGGCAAATGCTTTGTGAAAAGACCGGTGCAGTGCTTAAGGTTATCCCTATGACAGATAACGGGACACTTGATATGGATGCTTTTGAACAATTGCTTTCGGATAAAACAAAATTAGTTTTTGTAAATCACGTGAGTAATGCACTGGGAACTGTAAATCCCATTGAATTTATTATTGAAAAAACACATGCAGTGGGTGGTGCGGTTTTAGTAGATGGTGCTCAAGCTGCTCCGCATATCAAAGCAGACGTTCAGGCTCTTGATGTTGATTTTTATGTGGTTTCTGCTCATAAAATGTGTGGTCCTACCGGAGTAGGAATGCTGTATGGAAAAGAGAAATGGCTAGAACAATTGCCTCCGTATCAAGGTGGGGGTGAGATGATAGATCAGGTCACTTTTGAAAAAACAACCTATGCGGGCTTGCCGCATAAATTTGAAGCAGGTACCCCAAATATTTGTGGCGGTATTGCTTTTGGCGCTGCTCTAGATTATATGAATGCGATAGGCTTTGAAACCATTGCGGCATATGAGCATGAACTTTTAGAATACGGTACAGAGAAATTAAAAGCAATAGACGGACTTAGAATCTACGGAGAGTCTAAAGAAAAAACAGCTGTAATTTCATTTAATATAGAAGGAATTCATCCGTACGATATAGGTACGATCCTCGATAAGCTGGGTGTTGCCGTGCGTACCGGTCACCATTGCGCACAACCTATTATGGATTTTTATAAGATTCCCGGTACAGTGCGTGCTTCCTTTGCGTTTTACAATACTAAAGAAGAGATTGACATATTAGTAGCTGCTGTTGAGCGTGCTAAAAATATGTTGAGTTAATTTTAACCTTTCGATTTGCGGGTATTTCAAGGAATACTAGTAATTTCATATTCAAAATAATAGCAATATGAGAATAGTAATAGCACTGGTTATATTCGGTTTAGTAGGTTTTAGTTCGTGTAAATCCACTAACAAAAAGATGCAAGGGCCAAAGGGTAAATACATTGTACAATCTGTAAAAACAGATTCTATCGCAGATAAAGAGATGACCATTATTTTTAATGAAGAGACCGGTCAAATCAATGGTAGAGGAGTTTGTAACAGCTACAGTTCTACATATGTTGTTAGTGGGGAGAGCATTAAGTTTTCACCTGCAATCTCAACAAAAATGATGTGTCCTGAAGGAACATCCTTAGAATATAATTTTTTTCAAGCATTGTCGAAGGCTAATACCTTTTCAATTAAAAAAGGAAAACTGAGGCTCTATAATGCTGAAAACACGCTGATTTTGACAGCAAAAGACGATTAATGATTATGAGTAGTATTCAAGAAATACAACAGGAGATAGTTGAAGAGTTTGAGATGTTTGACGACTGGATGCAGCGTTATGAATACATGATTGAGTTAGGTAAATCGTTACCACTTATTGATGAGAAGTACAAGACAGACGAGTACATCATTAAAGGATGTCAAAGTAAGGTGTGGGTTCATGCTGACCTTAAAGACGATAAAATCGAGTTCACCGCAGACAGTGATGCGATTATTACTAAGGGGATCATAGCAATTTTGATCCGTTCTTTTTCTGGGCAACCGCCTCAGGAAATTCTGGATGCAGATACTTCTTTTATAGACGAAATAGGTCTTAAAGAACATCTTTCGCCAACCCGGGCAAATGGTTTGGTGAGTATGATTAAACAGATTAAACTATATGCAATAGCCTATCAGGCTAAAGCCGGAAACTAATGATGAATTTAGAAAATAGCTTCATTTTAACTATAGGGTTGAGTGGTATTGTATTTCTAATTGTAGCAGTTTTTATGTATAAGTTTCCTCCTAAAAAAATCAACCCTCTTTATGGTTACCGTACAGTAAAGGCTATGAGAAATCAAGATAATTAGGACTTTGCACAAAAATATTCTTCCTTACGCATGTTAGAAGTCGGTGCTGTTTTTACAATTCTGGCGGCTATTTCAGTATTTGTAATTCCAAAAGGTGATGAGTCAAGAAGTTTTATATTCTTAAGCTTTATGATCTTAGCAGGCGGAATTATATATATGTTTGTAAGGACACAGCGAGCAATCGACAAAAACACTAAAGATTAGAACGATGAGCGATACAAAAGAGATAGATACACAAGAGTTAGGCGAAAAAGTTGTTCGCGTACTAAAAACCATTTACGATCCGGAAATTCCGGTAGACATATATGAGCTTGGGCTTATTTATGATGTGTTTGTAAATGAAGATTATGAGACTAAAATCTTAATGACACTTACCACTCCTAACTGCCCGGTAGCAGAAACGCTGCCTGTAGAAGTAGAGGAGAAGGTTAAGACCATAGATATGGTAAAAGACTGTGAAGTTGAGATTACTTTTGATCCACCCTGGACGCAGGATCTTATGAGTGAAGAAGCAAAATTAGAATTAGGTCTGCTTTAAACCTTTAATCTATTTTTATGGAAGAAATCATAAACAGAGTAGCAAACAGCAAGCTTAAAACTTTTAATCTGGAGGATTTATATCCTGCCGGAAAACGGGAAACTATTGATATTGCTCAATGGCTTACCGAAGGTTTTATTTTGCGCGAAAAAGACTTTCGCGAAAGCTTAAAAAACTTTGACTGGTCTGTTTATGAGGATTCTTATGTTGCGCTTCAATGCAGCACAGATGCTATTGTGCCTGCCTGGGCTTATATGCTTGTAACTACTTATTTACAATCTGTTGCAAAAAAAATAATTGTAGGCTCACTTACTGATTTAGAGACCGTTTTATATACTGAAGTTATTCAACAATTGGAGGTGTCAGGTTATGAAAATGAGTATGTGATTGTTAAAGGTTGTTCTAATAAACCGGTACCTCAAAACGCCTATATTTTATTGACTCAAAAACTACAACCCGTAGTTAAAAGCCTGATGTTTGGAGAGGCTTGCTCTTCTGTTCCGCTTTTTAAAACGAACAAATAATTAATAAATCTTATTTTTCTTAGTATTTACGCCTGTTTAAAAAATGACGGTTAATTATCTTTGCCGAAAGCAACAAACAGAACTATGAAAAAATTACTATTTGTTTTCTTGATGACATGTACACTAACTGCTGTATATGCTCAGGATAAAACTGAAGAAGAATTAAAAGAAGAGATGGCTCCTAAAAAAGCTGAAATTGCAAAACTTCAAAAAGAAGTAAAATCATTGCAATCTCAAATAGATAATCTTCCAGGTTGGAAATTTGGTGCGTTTGGTACCGTAGGCGCAAACTTTAGCTGGTTTAATAGTTGGTATTCTCAAGGGAATCCTAACGTTTCTTCTGCAACTGTTGGTGCCACTGTAAATGCATTCGCAAATAAGAAAGCAGATAACTATTTCTGGAGAAATGCATTAAATCTGAATCTGGGTTGGGTGAAGTTTGACGATCGTGACGATCCTACAGACGACGACAGTTTCCGCAACGCGACAGATGTTTTTAATATAACCTCTTTATACGGTTACAAGTTATCTGAAAAGCTTGCCGTTTCTACCTTAGGGGAATACCGTACTACGATTCTTGATAACTTTAATGATCCGGGATATCTTGATGTGGGTGTGGGTATGACGTGGACTCCTATAAATAACCTTACAGTTGTGGTGCATCCTTTAAACTATAACTTTGTTTTTAGCAGCGAAGATTCAGTTTTTGAATCTTCTTTAGGAGCTAAGATCGTTGCAGATTACACCCGTCAGATCGGTAAAATAGCTTTTAAATCTAACCTCTCAGCTTTCCAAAGTTATAAGAGTAGTGACTACTCAAACTTTACCTGGATCAATTCATTCAACTATAAACTCTTCAATAATATTGGGGTTGGTTTTGAGTTTGGTTTAAGAGGAAACAAGCAAGAAAATTTAGACTACCAATTAGCTGAGTTTGTAGATAACGGTAGCGTGGGTACAGAACCTAACTTTGATAATCTAGACAGCCAATTACAATCGTATTATTTATTAGGACTGACGTATTCATTCTAAGTAAGAGATTTCCAATTATTGCAATCATAAAAAAAAGTCCGATACTGCACTGTATCGGACTTTTTCTATTCAATACGTTTGAGTTATTCTTCTTCCTCACCGGTATACAAGTCATATTCCGGATATAAAAAGTTGTTATACGGGAAACGGGTAATGTGAATCTCACGCACACGTTCATAAACCTTTTTGCGGAAAGCTTCCATATTGTCTTTGTTTAATGCCGAAATAAAGATTGCATCACCATCCATACGAGACATCCAGGTGCGCTCCCATTCTTCGAGAGTAAAATGCTCTTCAGTACGTTGGGTTACTAAATCATCATCATCAATGGTTTTATGGGTATAGGCATCAATTTTATTGAATACCATCAGCATCGGCTTGTCAGAACCTCCTATTTCATCCATAATCTGATTTACAGAAGCAATATGATCTTCAAACTGTGGATGCGAAATATCTACCACATGCAAGAGCAAATCGGCCTCGCGTACCTCGTCTAAGGTACTTTTAAACGATTCTACCAGCTGTGTAGGCAATTTTCTAATAAATCCTACTGTATCACTCAAAAGGAAAGGCAGATTGCGTATAACCACTTTTCTAACGGTGGTGTCCAGAGTTGCAAAGAGTTTGTTTTCGGCAAAAACTTCACTTTTACTTATGGTATTCATCAAGGTAGATTTACCCACGTTGGTGTACCCCACAAGGGCAACACGCACTAATGCTCCACGATTTCCGCGTTGTACAGCCTGTTGCTTATCTATTTTCTCAAGTTTCTTTTTAAGTAAAGTGATACGGTCGCGTACAATACGTCTATCGGTCTCAATCTCTGTTTCACCAGGTCCCCGCATTCCGATCCCCCCACGTTGCCGCTCTAAGTGTGTCCACATACCGGCAAGTCTGGGCAATAAATATTCATACTGCGCCAGTTCTACCTGAGTGCGGGCATAACTGGTTTGTGCACGTTGCGCAAAGATGTCAAGGATTAAGTTGGTACGGTCTATAACCTTACACTTCAGTATTTTTTCAATGTTTTTTTGTTGTGCCGGGCTCAATTCATCATCAAAAATAGCAGTACCTACCTCGTATTGGTCAACATAAGCGCGTACCTCCTCCATCTTCCCGGTGCCTATAAAAGTTTTCGGGTTTGGCGTGTCCATTTTTTGAGTGTAGCGTTTCAATACTTCACCCCCTGCGGTATACGCCAGAAACTCCAGTTCATCCAGATATTCTGTAGCTTTTTCTTCGTCCTGAAACTGCGTAATCAAACCGATTAATACGGTTTTTTCATATTCTATTTTATTCTCTTCAATCATAAATAAAAGTAAGCTGCAAAGATAAGGATTTAGAAGCTAAGGGTTTCTTAAATTGCTTAGCCTTAAAACTAAATAATGCCTCAAAATAAAATCTGCGTTGCCTTTTACAATTTAGAAAATCTCTTTGACACCATTAATGATCCTAATATTCTGGATCATGATTTTACTCCACAAGGAGCTCTTAACTGGGATGCTTCGCGCTACGCGAAAAAAATAAAAGGTCTTGGAGGCGTTATTGCTGAAATTGGAAAAGAGGAAACGGGTATAAGTCCGGCGCTGGTAGGAGTTGCTGAAGTAGAAAACAAAAAAACACTGAATGACCTGCTGCAAACCGAAGCTTTACAAGGTTTAAATTATGATTTTGTGCACCACAACTCTCCTGATGAACGCGGTATAGATACTGCTTTGCTCTATGACACGCAGCTTTTTGAAGTCTTAGAAACCCGAAGCTACTCGTTACACATCAATACGGCTCAGGGCGTGCGCGATTATACCCGAGATATTTTGTATGTATCCGGATTGCTTAAAGGGGAGCAGGTATATATTTTAGTAAATCACTGGCCTTCTCGTGGAGAGGGTGTTGCGATTTCAGAGCCTAAGCGTATTGCCGCAGCAAAACGCAATCGGGAAATTATTACAGAAATTCAGACAAAAGAGCCGGAAGCGAGAATCATCATTATGGGTGATTTTAATGATGATCCGCAGAGTATTTCAGTTCGCGATCATTTGGTTTCTACTGATTTTTACAATCCTATGGTATTTTTATTAACGCGTTATGCCGGGTCGTTAACCCATCGAGGTGATTGGTATTTGTTTGATCAGATCATTCTTTCACCCAACTGGATGAAGGCTTATGACAATCCCATTGAATATGAGAAATCAGCGATTTACAATCCGGAGTATTTAAAAGAACGAGAAGGAAAGTATCGCGGTAATCCGCTACGTACATACGCCGGAGATAAGTATCTGGGCGGTTTGAGTGATCACTTTCCGGTATATACGATTTTTAAACTGGAGGATTAATCTGCTTTATTAGAAGAGTCTTTCTTCTTACTATTTTTCTTTTTATCCCCGTCTTTTTTAAGGGTCGGTTTACCGGCTTTTTTTTCAGGCATAGGACCGCGCATATGAATGACGAGTCCGTTAAGAAAATTCCGAAGAAATTGATCGCCGCATTCTACATATTTTGGGTGGTCTTCTTTTCTGAATATGGCACCCAGTTCACTTTTAGTCACTGCAAAATCTACTAAAGCACAAATTTTTACGATATCGTCATCCCGCAGTTTAAGTGCTACACGCAATTTTTTAAAGATGTCGTTGTTAGATAAAGCCATATACAAAAGATTAGACGGTAAAGGTAGAAATAAAAAACGCTCCAGTATATCTGAAGCGTTTTCTAAATGAATGGCTGATTCAAATAAATAGGGTCTTATTGATAAATAGGAATTTTTAAGCCTAAATAGACGTCTGCAGCTTTAGAGTTTGAGGATATCAAATTGGTAATTGCGGAAGCTGAACCTACAGTCAGCGGGCCTGCTCTAAGACCAAAACCCCAGGCAAAACCATCATATTGTTGTACACGTATGGGACTATAGACACTAAACCATTTGGTTTCTAATCGTGGAGCTAGTGTAAGCGTATTTGTGATGCGGTTTGTACGTTCTTTATCTTTTGAAACCAGAGATAGCGAACTCTGTACATTGATATAAAATTTGTTTTTCAAGAGACTAGTTTTAATGGTTAATGCATTCAAAACTAAATGAATAGATGTTTCTTGAAAATACCTGATATCTGGTATTTGTTGAAATTCAGGGGGTTATTATACGGTTATTGATACGAAGAATCTGAATTTTTAAAAATCATATTTTTTATCGAGTGCATACCTTAGCAATTCTCCTTTCCCTTTTAATTCTAGAATTCGCATCATGTTTTTGCGATGTGTATCTACCGTATGAACCCCTATAAAAAGCGCGTCTGCGATTTCCCGAGAGGTTTTGCCCTGAGCAATCAGATTCAAGATCTCGAGTTGACGCTTAGTAAGTAAACCACTTTTTGAAGTGCTGCTGTTGGCTGTATTCATAAAATTGAGGTCTATCTGCGAATCAAAAAAGCGTTCTCCTGCAGCAACCGTTTCTATCGCTTTTTTAAGCGTTTGTAAACTTGAATTCTTCAAAATATATCCAGATGCACCGGCATCAAGCATTTGTTGTACAGCGTCATTCTGGTCAAACATGGTAAAGGCTATAACCGCTATATCAGGAAATTCACTTTTGATAATTTTCGTTGCCTGTATGCCATCCATTTTAGGCATGCGTATGTCTGTGATGATCACATCGGGCTGTTTTTTGCGTACGGTTTCAACCAGTTCTTCACCATCAATAGCCGTGCAAACCAATTCTATATGTGATTCTTCCTGTATGAGTAATTGAATACCATCTATTAATGACTGATGATCTTCACCTATTCCTAATCGTATCATAACGGTATATCTAGTATAACTGTGGTTCCTTTTCCGGGTTCAGATTCTAGGGTTAAGCTTCCATTTAAATGCTCTACGCGGCGGTCTATATTGCTTATTCCCATACCCGAAGAGCGTGTAAGCACGTGCCGGGTTTCAAAGCCAACACCATTATCTTCAATCATTATATTTAAGCTGTCACCGTGATTGATAAGATGAATTGTTGCGCTGGTCGCCTGAGCGTGCTTGATGATATTTGTAATCAATTCTTGTATGATTCTAAAAATGCTGAGTTCGAGGCTGTTCTCTAATCTATTGGTCATCTCATGGTGTACCACTTCAATCTCCAGGCCGTTTAGTTGGGAGACTTTTTGAGCGAGTTCTTTTACAGCTCTAAGTAAACCTTGATTGGCGATAACCCCAGAATTTTTAGCGTGAGCAATGCTTCGTACTTTTTGGTAGGCTTCGTTTAGGAGTTCATCGGTCTTGTCAAAAAGCTGCGGAGCTCTCGAAGACTTTAAGGATTCAAAATGCAAACGCAAATTGGTCATTAAAGCGCCAAGGTCATCGTGTAATTCGCCGGCAATACGGGTGCGCTCTTTTTCCTGGCCGGCAATCATCGCATCAATACTCGTAAGCTCTTGTTCTTTTAAAAGATTCTTTACGCGTTCTTTCTCCAATTCATTTTGTTGCTCTGCCAGTTTGCGACGTTTTTTGCTATTTGTTAATACGAGATAGCCAATAAGAATTAAGATAACAAGCAGCGCCAAAAGCCCTAAAGTAATTAGGAGAAAGCGCTTTTTGGCTTGTCTTTCAAGCAATAAATCGTTGGCTTTTTTTTCGGTTTCTAATTCAACCTGAAGTCTTGATATTTCTAAAGAATTATCTCTAAAGTTGATTTGGTGACCTGCTTCAACGTGCGACTTATAATGCGCTAATGCTAAAGAATCATTGCTCAAACCCTCGTGAAATTTGGAGAGATAATATTCTACAAAAAAGGTATTTTTTAAGGAATCTTGCGGGTTGTAGCAACACGAGACTTCTTTTAGTTTTTCTAGTGCAGATTCAGACTTACCTTGTAAATGCTCCAGATAGGCCAGTTTTGTTATTGCCGAAAACCGGTTGTCGTTGTAATACGGGATGTCTTTTCCTTCATCAAAAACCTTTTGATAATAAACTGCAGATTTGTTGAGGTTTTCGGTTAATTCATAAAACAGTGCAATCTCTAAGTAAAGCTTAGGTAAGAGCTTACAATTAGGCTCTAGCTGCGGAATTAAAAGCTCTAGTTGCGCAGCTCTTTTGTGATAGACCGATTGCACATGCAAAACAGAAGAATCAAAAATAACCTCATAAACCTGAACGTAAACCTGATCATGAATATCACTAATAAGACTTTTATAGTGATCTAAAAAAACCTGATAATTGTTATTGTTTCTGGCAATTTCGTGATGAAAATACTGTAAAATAGCACGCAGTGAACGTCTTTGGAGCGGTTTGTATTTGGTGCGATTGGCGCTTTTTAAAGCAGCATAAAAATAGGGGTAGGCTGCTGTGCGGTCTTGCGAAAAGTAAAATGCATAATAGCCCGTATTGAGCAGATATACGGTATTTAAAAAAGGATTTTCACTTTTACGTTCTTGGCAAAGAGATGCATATTCTGCAGCCTCACCGGTAAATCCCTGATACGTAATACGTGCAAAAGTTTTAAGCGGTATGGCATACGTAGTATCGGCAATGGTTTGTAATTGCTCAACTGCATGCTGATTTTCGAGTTCTTTTAAATACTGAAAATAGGCATCAAAATCCGAAAAGTCTGTTTGCTGCCCAAACGAAAAGCTAAAAACTAGAAAGCAAAGAAGTTTAGACAGCAAACGAACCATTAAATCAAAACTTTAAGTTCTGAGAGCATACAGCGTGCGCCGGGAGCTTTATCTATTGCGTCAAGTTCGTAAGGAACTTTACTTTGTATGCATTTCTCGATATCACCACAGTTGTCGTTATTGAGTAAGTCATAAGGGGGTTTGTTCATCTTAAAATCCCCATCTCTGTAATAAAACTCATCATCGTGAATATATTTTTCTTTGCTAGAAACTTTAGATAAGTTTCTTATAAACCTCAGATTTTCTGTAGGATCAATTACAAAATTTTCTAAGGTACATTCCTTATTTTTTTTAAGTGCCTGAAGTTTTAATTCACATTCTTGACGTTCCTTGTTGAACTTAACCTTGCGCAAACCAATGTCTAGTATTCCTTTATAATTCACCAAGCTAAAAGTAGCCTTGGCTATTTTTAAACCATCTGAACCATTATCTTCGACTTGAAAATTTCCATAAACAGTGAAGAATGTTCCATAAAGCGATGATGCATAAACTAATTGTTGATAATTTTCTGAGCCTTTACCAAGATAAACCAGGCCTTCTATTCCATCGTAATCAAGTGACATATCTATATGATTTTTAGTTAGATCTAAATTTAAAGAAAGGCAAGAAGAAATTTTATACCCGCTATCGGGTATTTTAATTTGAAAGACTGTCTAAAGTCATCAAGCCTTCTGCGTCTTTAACTTCCTGCTTTAAATGATCGAGGTATAAGATGCCGTTGAGGTGGTCAATCTCATGTTGAAACACCACAGCTGTAAAATCTTCAACCATTTCAATTTCATGAGTAGCATCGGGTTTGTCATATTCAACCAGAATGGCATAAGCCCGGGTAGAAAGCGTGTCACGCCTACCGGGAATAGACAGACAACCCTCCGGGCAGTCTTGTTTCTTTTTTGAGTACTGCTTGATCACAGGATTGATGATGACTTCAAAAGGGAAACCTTCTTTGTCAAAACGTTGTACCCAGGCTATATTTTTTAAGACCCCTACTTGTGGAGCCGCAATGCCCGCACCCAGAGAAAGGCTGTCGCGCACCGTAGCATACATACGGTCTATGAGGTTTTTAAGAATGGTGTCGTTAGGATCTACGATCACTCTTTCGCTGGGAGTACGCAGCAACAGCGAATCACTTTTTTTAGTGATTTTAAAGACCCGCATGGGAGTGACCGAGTCTGCAGCCATAATGAGTTGTGCTTGTTCTGCTGTAAATCGAGGAGTTTTTTGAGCGGTTTCTTTTTTAGAATTACAGGCAATACAACCAATAAAAAGTAAACTGAGTAGGGTAGTTTTAATCAAAATATGCAGGTTTTAGTTTCCTAAAAATAGCATTTTTATTGCTTAGTCTGCCGTAATACTTATGTTGTCAAGCTGATAGGTGCCATCAAAGTCATCATGTGTACTGCCGGTATATTTAAAAGCTACATAACCGGTTTCACCGGTAGCACAGGATAAACTCACGATGCCAGAACTGTACCAATCTCCAAAGAAATCCTGATCACGAATTACAAATGCGTCACCCAGAACAGACCAGTTCGCCTGCGTAAGTGTTGCCGCATCGCCATCCCAATCTGAACTGAACAGCACTTCAAGATCACTACCGTCTGCAAAGCTACTGCTGGTTTCAAACCTGATTCTCACATGGGTGTTAGAAGCTAAATCAATTGCCGGTGTGACCAACCAACAAACACTCAGAGCATCACCAGATTGATACGAGTCTATACGTGCAGAAACTCCCTGTGAAGCATTATTACCGGTTGCGGTATAGGCTTCCCAGGCTTGAATTCCATACTCTATAAAATTGGTCCAGCCGTTACCTTCTATGGGATTGTTACGGGTTTGTTCGCTAAAGTCGTCTTCAAAAAGAAGGCTTGTTCCTAAAACTTCTGCAAGACCGCATTGGAGTTCGACAGGATCACAACGCTCAGTATTTGTAAAATCAATAGCTGCTGTGGTGTTGATGCGAATGATGTAAAAGTCATCGTAAAAATCCCGACTCAGTACTCCTTGAATGGTTCCGCTTCCTGTGGGGAGTGCAACAGATTTAAACTTAGCAAACGTACTGGTGCTTACCAATGTTCTGCCTTTTGTATCACAGGTTTCTAACAGCCGGATACCGTCAAATTCATCGGTCACTTCACCGGCAAATGTTTTTATAGATTCGTCTAAAACCTCATCCCGATTAAACTGTGCATGTTCAAGACTGATCAACAAGTTCTCATACGCTTCAGAAAAGTCAGCGATTGAAATAGGTAATGGGACTAGTGTGGCAACTTCAGGTGTTCGTAGTACGTGTTTGCCAATTAAGGAATTCGGAATATCAGTGATCCCGTTGCCGTCTCGTATGCCCATCTGTACAATGCCATTTTCAGTTGTGACTGCGAGTCCGTCAAGATACACATAGACTTTACGACCGGGTTCAAAAACGGTATAGATGGCGTTTTGATTCAGCTGAATCGTGATTCCACCCTGTGGATTTTCAGGAGCATCTTGTAGTACGAGTTCGTGATAAAAATTACCCGCTACATCACTGCTAATTACATAACCGGTAAGGTAGGTGTCTGAGTCTTCATATTCGATAATGGGTTCTGTACTTTGGGTAAGATTATTAATTACAGAAGTAATAGGTACCTCGGTGCCTTCCGGTACCACCTCTGGTAGTGAAGTATCTGGGACTTCAAATTCATTGGTGACACAGCTCAGGGTGCTAAAAATGACTAGAAAACTTAAAAAGGGATGTGCTTTCATAATGCTTTTAATTTTGATTCCGTGAGAACGGACTATTAAAATCGAATGTAAAAATTGGCGTAAACGGTTGTTCCATAACCTAGAAAATAGCGGTTGCCAAACAAGGGCGTTTGCCTGTTTTGTTCTTCCTGAAGACTTCGGTAATCACCAATGCGGGAATCTTCAAAACCGCCGGTTTTATACCGGGTATTCAACAGATTATTGACCAACGCAAAAAAGCCAAGGGTATAGTCTTTGATGCGCCATGATTTTCCTCCCACGAGATTGATCAAATAATACGAATCGAGTTGTTCTTGCTGCAGGAATCCAGCAGCAATTTCAGGATTGTAGTCGTTGAGAGGGAGTCCGTCATAGTCTGAGCTAAACGCGGCAGACCGGCGCAAATAACTCACGTCTACATACGCATTCGCAAACCGGTTTAAACTGCCACCCAACCACCAGAAATCCGGATCCCGATAATCAAAACCTAGCTGCAGCGCTTGCTCGGGTCCGCTGGAAACGTGGTAATTTTTAAGTTTAACATGCCCATCGCCAAAGGCGATAGGCGCATCAGCTAAGGTAGTCGTGTAATAAACCTTGGGATCGTTTGTATAGGTATTTTGACTTAGGGCAGCTGCAGCTTTAAATGACAGGGTAGGCAGTACTTTGAATTCGGCACCCAGTTCAACCCCTAAGTTCTGACGGGAGATATCGGTCGTGATTTCTTGTACCAGGGCATTGCCGTTTTCAATTGCGGGGTTTTGCAAAGACTGCGTGTAGAAATACGAGACTTCGCTTCCATTTGTAAAATCGAGATAGTAGCCTGTTAATCGTGCTTTAAGCCACGAACTTCGGTAGATGTAACTGGCATCTAAACTCATTATATTTTCTGCGGAAGGGTTTTCGATAACAGCGTTGTTTTGTCGGGCATTGGTAAATACGGTGTTTGTAGTAGGGGGTTGAGCCAGCACCCCGGCATTGAATTGTGCAAAATGTTTCCCGTTGAATTTATACGTAAACCCACCTTTGGCATTGAGAGTCGTAAAATGGACTGCTTCACTTTTACCTAAAGATTGTGTACCGGGATAATATCCGTTTTCATACAAACCCTCCCGTTGATAGTTGGTTTGTGCGAGTTGCAAACCCGTATAAAAGTCAAAGTGGTTGTAAGTACCTTGAAGTTGTGCAAATGCCGAAGCCTTAAAAGCATGAATGGAATAATTGTATTTGTAGCGATCTCCTTCGGTAACCAGTCTGTTGCGATGCTGAAGGTCGCTTTGTGCGAGATCTCCACCGGTAGTATTGTCATCCTCGGCAAAACTGTCTATATCAAGCCAGACACTTCCCCCTAACAGATCATCGATTTCCGCATAATTCTCACTGATCAACTGAGCAATTGAAAGGCGAGCATCCAGATCAAGATGTTCAGAAAAACTGCTGTTTAATATACTTGAGGCTTGAATTAAGCGATCACTATTTACATCGTTTTGTATTGCGTATATCGTATTGAGTCCGGTTGTTGCTGCAGCTTGATTGGCTTTATATAAAGCATCCCAGTCCAGCTGACCCTTTGTTGTAAATTCTTCCTGAGCTGAATACGCTTGTTGGTAGTGTGCGGCTGTAGGATTATCAAACCGTAGAAAATAACTGGGCAAGTTCTGATAGTAATTGGGTGCAGGATTGCGGGCACCACCTAAAAAGCTTTCCTGACCATTGGTATTGAGCACTAGCGTGCTTCCGGTGTAATCGATGCGTGAGTTTGTGGTTTTTCCCCATTGATACGCCAAGCTGGTTGTTAAAGTCCGCTCTTTATCGAGCTTCCAGTTATGCGTCAAAATAGCAAGAGGTTCTTCGATCTCCCGGAGTCGGGCATTGCGCAGTTCACCCTTTTGAAACCCCCAGTTGGGGTTGTATTTGTTTCCTTTCAAATCAATTACTTCCTGAGTTAATGCAGTACCTCTTCCGCGGCGATTGGGCGTATACAACAAGGACAGGTTGAGGCTGTGGTGCTCAGCAAGTATTTTTTCGATTCCTATAAACAAAGCGTTGGCGTCGTAAAGTGTTCCAGCTACATAGCCTTGTTGCCCAAATCTACGGGAAGCCAAAACGGAATAGGCCCAATTTGATTGAGTAACTCCACTAGTATAACTCGCCATCGCTCTGCCGGTATAGGTGCGATTGGCATAAGCATAGGAGATTCGCCCGCCACGGCGATAGGAGGAAGCTTGCATATTAAAATGAAGTGTCCCCGCCGGTGCGCCAAACGTATAGTCATTAGCCGTAATTCCCGGACTGAACTCCCGATTGCGCATGACATCATTGAGTCCGCCCCAATTGCTCCACTGCGGTCTTCCGGTATTGAATTTATTAAGTTCAATACCATTGATGAGTACCCTGCTGTACTTGCTGTCCAAACCACGCGGCCTAAAAAAGGTAGCGCTAAAATCAAAAGCTGCTGCATTACTGAATACATCATTCGTAGCACCTAAAAGACCGGAAACTACATTGTCACGTGCTGTTTCATCTCCGTTGAGCTGCATATCAGAAAGACTGATCAAGGTTAGGTTTTGATTGGCTTCAGCGAGATCTACTTCTAAGGGGATGTACTCTAAATACAAGTTTTGATTGGCATGAAGACTTACAGGTAACCGAAGCTCGAGATAGCCTTGTTTTGAAAATACTAAGGTTTGATTTCCATCGGGGAGCTTGCCTTTCAATTCAAAGGTTCCGGTTGGGGTACTTGAGGTATGTAAATCCGTTTTTAAAATACGGATCACAACCTCTGGAATAGCAGCAGCTGTTGTCGCGTCTTTGATGATTCCGCGGATGCGAATCTCTTGCGTTAGACCTGTTTCTAAGCTGAATACTAGCGCTATAAAAAATATGTTTTTGTACACAGTGAAAAGAGTTAATTGATTTTCAGCGGGGGCGTACACTTCTAAATTAAAAATTAGTTTAACTTAATGGCTTGATTTTAGGTGTGTTATGTTAAAAACTCGATTAAGTGTTCTTATTGTGTTCATTCTTAACCCAAATCTGTGGGTTTTTAGTCAGGAGCATGAAGATTATCAGCTGGTTACGGTAGCGTTTTACAATTTGGAGAACCTTTTTGATACCGAAAATGATCCCATAACCTTTGATGACGATCGTACTCCCGAAGGCAAAGACCGGTGGACGGAAGCTGTTTATGCGGATAAACTTTCAAAAATGGCAGAGGTGATCGCACAAATAGGACCTCCGGAAGCTGAAAACGGACCAGCGGTTCTGGGGGTTGCGGAGATTGAAAACCGTAAGGTGCTTGAAGATCTGGTCAGTCAGCCGGTTTTGCAAAAAACGGACTACGGAATCGTGCATTACGATTCTCCCGATCGACGCGGTATAGATGTGGGCTTGTTGTATGATAAAATGGTGTTTCAGCCTATTAGCAGTAAAGCTTATGAGCTGGAGCTCTTTGATCCGGAACGAGAAAACAAACGCATTTATACCCGAGATCAATTACTGGTGAGTGGTAATCTTGTGGGAGAACGGGTACACATTATTGTAAATCACTGGCCTTCCCGAAGCGGAGGAGAAGCCCGTAGCCAGGCCAGACGGGTTGCAGCGGCTGTTTTAAACCGAAAGATCATTGATTCGATCTTGAGTCAGGAACCCTATGCTAAAATCATTACCATGGGGGATCTTAATGATGATCCTAAAAATAAAAGTGTAAAGAAGGGTTTAAAAGCAAAAGCAAAATTGAAACACGTGGGACTTAAAGATGTTTATAATCCGATGGAAGCTTTAGCAAAGCAGGGTCTGGGCACACTTGCGTATCGGGACAGCTGGAATCTTTTTGATCAGATCTTACTTTCGGCTGCGTGGCTAAAAAAAGACTACGATAGCTTTCAATATTACAAAGCGGGTATTTTTAACAAGCGGTTTTTACAGACGCCGAGTGGTGCCTATAAAGATTACCCGTTTAGAAGTTTTGCGAACGGAAGTTATACCGGCGGTTACAGCGATCACTTTCCCGTTTATGTGTGCTTGATTAGGGAGCATAATACAAATTAGTATTTTACAAGATTTATCGTATTGCGAATAAAGGTTTTCTATAAATAGTAAAAGAAGAAACAATATAGAATTGACAAATTTTGGGGTAACACTTAATATTCCCAGAATTAGGACATCTCAGTCTTTAGATCAAAATAAAGTCTTTTTTTGGAAAAATAATTTCGTACTCAAATCAAAGTTAAAATACGATAAGTTATATCTTCTGAACTTTCATTATTTAGCATCATCCTAATAATTGGGTATACTTTATAATTCTCTAATGTTATAAAATCTTCTTCTCTATAAGATGAGTTGATACGTGCATAACTATTTGTTAAATAAAGAAGTATTATGACTTTTATTTCTATATCGCTACAATTTTCTGCAAATATGAAAAACTCCTTAATTTGGTCCATACTATATATCATAGGTAATTCTGGATCTTCTTGAAGGTGATCAATAAACATGCTTTTACTTAGATCATATTCTTGCAAAGTGTGAAATACATCTATTAGTTCACCATTTTCCAAATATGATTGCAAATGCCTAAAAAAAAGAAACGCAAATGACGGATACTTGAACCCAGCATATGTTGACATTGGTTCGTTAAAAAAAATTGTAGAGCCAAATTCTTTCACAAAACGGAATAGTTCATCTTTTTTTGAGATTTTGTCATCTTTTAAATCCTCTACTAAGTATTGATAACTTAATGCTAAGTGTGGATCAGAATAGATAATATCTCTATCAAATTCAAAACCCATTTCAAAAAGGGAAAGTTTATTTTCTATAAATATTGATATTTCCACGATGTATTTATAAACAAGAATTTTAGGGTATGTTTCATTGCTAATGATTTTTAGGAAAACCTCTGATAGCAATTTATTTTGTTTAGTATGTTTAGTTAAGTTTTGAGTAATCGAATTTAGGCTTATAAGCTTAATACTAATGTTTCCCTTATTATCTATTCTTTCCTCTTGAAAAATAACCTTAAGACTATTTTCCCATATTTCTTTTTCGATTTTTATACTCACATTTTTCAAACCTGGTAAAATA